>Ga0272448_1000012_pt1 | contig 271197 bp, 295 predicted proteins | sample YNPCB0191_FD_202220 | JGI IMG/M metagenome (GOLD analysis project Ga0272448, IMG submission 202220) | Hot spring sediment microbial communities from Yellowstone National Park, WY, United States - YNP-CB-019-1 | ecosystem: Environmental > Aquatic > Thermal springs > Hot (42-90C) > Sediment... | reverse complement strand
CTGCCAAAGGCAAAATCATCGAATACAGCTTCTGGCTGCTAAAGAGAGGCTACGCAGAATCCACAATAAAAGGACGGACAAAAATTCTTAAGATACTCACAAAACGTGAAGCAGACCTTTTTGATCCAGAGTCTGTCAAGGAAGCTATAGCGAAGCAGAAATGGTCTGAAGGGAGAAAAGCTAATGCAGTAGACGCGTATACGAGCTTTCTCCAAATGCATGGCATGACTTGGGATCCACCTAAATACAAGCGTATAAGAAAACTGCCTTTCATTCCAACAGAAACTGAAATAGACCAGTTAATTGCTGGATGTGGAAAAAGAACGTCAACATTACTTCAGCTCCTTAAGGAAACGGGAATGAGAATAGGCGAAGCGTGGAAGCTTGAATGGACAGACATTGACTCTGAAAACGGCACGGTGAGAGTTACACCAGAAAAGGGAAGCAACCCAAGAATCTTCAAGACTTCAACAAAACTCATGAACATGCTTAATTCTCTGCCCAAAAACCCAAAATCAACAAAAGTCTTTGGCTGGAGATGGCTGAAAAGCCAAGAAAGACTATTCGTAAAAGAACGCAGAAAAATCGCAGAGAAACTTCAAAACCAGAGAATACTGAAAATAACTTTCCACACGTTTAGGCATTGGAAAGCTACTATGGAGTACCATAAAACTAAGGATATTCTCCATGTGATGCAAATTTTAGGGCATAAGAACATCAACAACACGTTAATGTATACTCAACTAGTGAATTTCAAAGAAAACGAATACGTCTCAAAGGTTGCCAAAACAGTCAAAGAAGCCTGTCAACTAATCGAAGCTGGATTCGAATACGTCTGCGAAGTTAACGGAGCAAAAATCTTCAGAAAAAGAAAATAACAAACCCTCAAAAGTGTTGGGGGTTTATCTAGAGTGCGGGGGGTTAGGTTTATGCTGTCATTTAAAACTGTCACGTAATACGTTCAGAAAGCATTTATGGGCAGAAGCTTACATTAACAAATCGAGGGGTTGGGGGGATGGAAGATAAGTTTGAAACTTTGTTCAGGCTTTTTAATGAGAAAGCTTCAGAGAAGCATCCTATTTTTCAAGCTGCAAAGATAGCGGAAGAAACGGGGGAAGCAATAAACTTGGTTTTCAAGCTTGTGGGTTTTAGAAGGGAAAGGTATGATGTTGAGAAAATAAGGGCGAAGTTGGGTGATGAGTTAGCGGATGTTGTGATAACCACTTATACTTGTGCCAGAGTCTGTGGAGTTGACTTATGGAAAGCCGTTGAAAGAAAATTAGACATGGAAATAGAAAGGTGGCAAAAATTTGAAGCTCCTAAATGAGTCTTTCTTCTCACATTTCTAAAATTTCGTCATGCTTAAGAAGGTTAATTAATTCCTCGAAGGATAAGACGCCCTTTACTAGGTTCATTACTGGCGGGTCATCTATTGGATGCAGAACATAGATGGGTTTGTTTTTTGCATAAGCATACCCTATATCAAGGCTAACGCTCTTTCCAACGTAACCGCCAGGATTAACTACATAAACAACATCAGCTTGGTCAATCTTCTCTAAACATCCCATAATACCCCGAGCGTCCAAACTCTTGGACGTTGCAAACTCTATATTTTCCTTCCTAAGCATGTTCTCCAATTCCTCAATTTGGCTCAAAAATTTGAAGCTTCCGCAGACGTAAACCCTCTTCATACGGTCACATCACATAATTCATAAAGGTTACAACCATTTAGAAAAATTTTATCTAAATAAGTTAACTCCATACTAATTTCTTTCTTTTTCTTGAATTTTGACAACTTTCAGTGCAAAAAATAAATAGGATTCTAATCATTAGTTGTCCTCTGAGAATAAGTCATGCCAAGAAAAAAGAAAAGATTTGCTCGTGCACAATGATTCGTCAAGAAGCATACTTTGATTTTAGATATATTGACAATGATGCTTTCCTTAATTCTTCCACTTATTGTTGGTCAAGAATTCGTTATCATAAAGACAGTTCACCAAATCAATCTTGACGTGACAAATGCTTATGCTCATCCAAGTGCTAGTCTCAAAATTAACGCTTTTGTGACCGTGACTATTCAAAATGCTAGTGGCACATTCGTATTGAGCGGTACATAGTGCCTATAAGCTCATTCGTTTTCTTGAAAATGAAGCTTTTAATTTGCGAGATTTGAGCTAGAAAAGCCTCTCGGAAGAAGGGAAGTCTGCATTTTCACGACGTTCCACTTGCCAAGTTTGACAGTTTTAAACCCTTAATCGAGATTAAGTGCGGGGGGTTAGGTTTATACTGTCGTTTAAAACTGTCATGCTATGTCTTTTAAAGAATTTGAAACGAGTCGGCTCATCACTCAGAGCAAACAAAGCCGAGTTTGCCTAGTTCTTTCAGTTCAGGATAAAGTCTTAACGCTCCTTGTGCAACAATTTTTCCTTCATCTGATAGGTATAGTCTTCCATTTTCTTCCACAATTTGTCCTTGTTCCACAAGTTTTTGAACTGTCTGGTCTCTTTCTAACAATAGCGATTTTTGGGAAGATAGAGCATCATTCAAGAGCAGGTGTATCAAAACTATCTCATCTTTTGAAGGATTGGGATAGTAGACTGTTCTAATGATGAGCCTTTGCACATTTTCTGGAAGTTCAAGTAGTCCTGTTTTCTCGTTCGCCGCTATATACTTTCTCCAATCGGATTCGGTAAAACTCAGTTTCATTCCTTGGAAATATGGCTGGATTTCTAATAGTAACTTCAATGCTTTTTCTATGGTTCGTCTGTTAAGCCCTGTTTCTTTTGAAAGAGCGGTAATCGAGAAACTCTCTTTTGTTTTCAAAGCCTCCAGTACTGTTTTCACTGCCTCTGGAAAGCTTGTTCTTGATGTTTGCATTTTCTTTACCTTCTTCCAGTTCAAATATTTTGCTTCTAGTTCAAATATTTTTTATTCAACCAAATTCACCGCTTTTCACCTTTTAAACGTTGTGGCAGAATTTGCACAATTATGCACAAAATTTATATAATAATACACAGAAAATCTCTTGCAGAGAGGACATTTTTGAAGGAATACGAAGAAGAAATCTTGTTTCAAATGTTTAACAATGGAATAATTGGAGGAAAATACTGTTCAATCCAAAAAGCTGCGTCTATAATTAAATGGCATGACATTGCTAAGAAGTATGGTGTCAAGAAAAGCTTTTCAAATGTACTTTGGAGACTTAAAACAAAAGGATATGTAGACTTCCATGGAAAAGCTCGGGATGTTGTATCTCTCACAAAACTCGGAGTCGATTATGTTATTGGAAAATTACCAAAATAGAGAATCTTGTTAGCTTCCGGTGGCTATTCTGATTGAAGACTAATTTGAGCTTGACAGTTTTAAACGCTCAGGCGAGACGATGTGCAGGGAGTTAGATTTAAACTTACGTTTAAACCTGCCGAGTTCCTTGTTTAATGACGACGTTTTACGATAAGTTAAGCAACAGCTTGAACACAATATGTCCGAAATGCTTAACATGTAAACATGTTCAAAAGACTGATATAAGAAAACTCTATATAAGCAAATTTGAGATACTTGTCGATTTGGTATCAATTGGAATTAGGAGCCATTAAGTAAATGGAAAAAAAGGCTTTCTTGATTCCACTTTATTGTGCCTTAGGCTTTACGTACTTGGGTTTTCGCTATGGAATGTATGCCCATGAAGGTTGGAAACTACTTGCATACAATGAAAGCTTGACAACGATGTTGTTATGGGGGTTACTGCACTCAATAGTGGCTTTTGCGGTTGTTACGTTGACCATTTACGTCGTAATTCGAAACCCAAAAAACTACGCCGTGAAACTTTTCTCTTTGATATTTACCGAGGTCTTAGGAATTGGTTCCCTATCTGGCATATTCATTATTAAAGGGCTCATTTTTGACCCGTGGTACATAGGAAGTCTTACAATATTTTCTGGAATAGTCTTTTTGGCATCTGTATTCTACGTGAATTTTCAGGAGGGTGAGCACCAGAGAAACGAAGTGAGAAATATCGAGAAAAAGTTTTCTGCGGAACGCCTTAAACTTCAACACAAGAAATATTTACAATACATCAACTCAATGTGCTGGGTAATCGTTTTCATTTTGCTTGGATATACACTGCAAATTCTTCTTTCCCCACAACCAGTGTTCGATGACCCGACTTATCCTATTCTTATGAGATTACGACTAATGGTTGTCAATATAGTAGGATTAATCTACATTACTTTTGGGTTGTCCCTTGGCATCTTATGGCAAATGGTCAGAAGAATCAATCAAATAGAAGAAATGCTGGATTTCTGTAAGTAGTTGCAATCGGTTCTTTTTTTATAGTATTCTGTTTTAACCACAAATTTTCTCTGCAGTCCAGAAAACTGTTTTTAAGATAATAAGCGGTGAAAACATAACTTGACCATGTTTAGTATATACTTTCCAAAGCTTGACAGTTTTAAACCAGGGAGTGAGATAAAGTGCGGGGGGTTTTAGGTTTACACTGTCGTTTAAAACTATCAAGCCATCAGGGCAATATGGACGACCATTTTTAACTTAGCGTCGATTTACACGTTGTAACTTAATTCATATTTCGGTTTCACAAACCAATTAAAGAAGAGCCCAAAATCTATTTTTATGATTTAGTGAAGTAGAAGATAAGATATCGAAAACATCAAAGAAGGATGGTTATGCCCGAGGCGTTGAAACTTAGTGTTGATATTGGAACGACTTGTAAATATTGCGGAAGAGTTTGCGGTAGCAAGGCTTTAAGATACAAACATGAGAAGGTTTGTCCTCTGAATCCGAAGAATAAAAAGTGAGATAAATGTTTGCAAAACCGCTTCATTTTGTATCGTCTTTTTTCGCTAAAGTTGTTGGCAAACCTCATAAGCATTATTTTTCTGCTGCTCATAACTACGTAGAGACGGATTCTGACAAAGGTGATACTACAGGTGTGAAGAAGCGAGAAAAATGTGAATATTTATGTGACGATGGTTCATGCAAAGCGATAGTAAAGAATCCAGAGGGCAGAGCATTAAGAGACGAATTTTGTGAAAATGAAATATGGGATTCTTGTTGCTACATGTGCTCCAATCAAGAAACATGTGAAATCAGTTGTAATTATCTTGGCTCTGAAAATAAGCAGAAGCCGAGAAAAATAAGTCAGATAACAAGAATAAATTATGAAATAACAAAGTACAAGAAAAGCATTGAAAGATTGTCGGTTTTCTTTGCTGAAGGTAAAATTAGCGAGGAATCGTATTTACGGTCTGTAAGAAGTCTTGAAAGCAAGATAAACGACTTAAAAGAACTCGAGAAAAATCCAGAAGCATTTGACTCACAGCAACATCCTTCAGGATTTAATGATGATGAATATGGTCTAGTTGGAAAACCCTCAGGAGCATGGTATTTGGTTCCATTTCTTTTTGGATTAATTGGTGGAATAATTGGCTACGTTGGGACAAAAGATAGAGATGAAGATATGGCGTTTGGCTTGCTTGTTTTTGGCATAATTTGGTCATTTGCCTTGTTGATTATTGGTTGGACGCTGATTAATTCCTTTTTGCACTGAGGAATGACATATGACTAGAAAATTTAAGGTTGAAAAAGCTCATTGCGAGCGTCGCGATGTGGATTTTGAAAAGCTTATTCAAGTCAGGGTTTCGTGTCCACGATACCAACAATGTCGAGAAGAGGCAATTGCACGCCATGAAGCCAATATCGCCGAGGCTAAACATGAAGCAGAAAAGAAAGGAAGACAGTGGGCGGCGGTGAAAGCTGTCCTTCAGATAGTGTGTCCATACGAAGAACCACCGCATGCTATACCTGAGTCTTTTCAGGTTAAAACATTGACTCGAGAAAACCGTGATAAGTGACCCTTATGGATGTTGAAAAGGTGAAAAAGAGCCTTACGGATATTCTCGAAGAATTTTATCCAAACGGGTTTAGCATCAAAATTCTCGAAATTGAGGACCAAAAAGACTTTTGGATTGCCAAAGCAGAGGTATTTGACAATCCATCAAAGAGGCTTGGTCATGAAGTAATTATGATAATAAGGAAATACGAAATCACTTAAAACTTCGGATTTTTTATGGTCAAGTATTTGACGCAGCCTTTATACATCTGAAGCTATCTTCCTAGCCCAAATTGACAATTTTAAACGTTGAATTGACGTAAAGTGGGGGTTAGGTTTATACTATCGTTTAAAACTTTCACTTTTCAATGCATTGCACTTGAATTGCTATTTCCAAAAATCCGACCGTATATAGCATATAGAATTTTTTCCTCTTCTGGAGTTAGAGGTCTTTTAATTCTTTGTCTTCTTTTCGACTTTGAAGTAGCTCCAATTAGGAATTTCCATAACTTAACATGCTCCAATCGCTCAGTGAAGTACTTGCAGCAGTCTTCTAAATACTCTGAGGCATATTCGTTCAAAATATGATTGCCTGCCAATATTGGAATCCATTTAAGCACCTCTGGGTCAATCACTGCCTCATCGTTTATTTTATACTCATACAGCTTGTAGAACCGCGGGTCACGTCCAAGGAAAAGTACATGCCGGGTAATCAGATGTCTGACGGCTAATTCACCTATGTTCTCTATTTGTGGGTCAAATCCTTCGAAAAGTACGCGTTTTGTGATTTGTTCAAGAATTGTATATTCACCTAATCGGTCCATTTGTGCTTCATTGTAGGTTGTTGGCGGAAGGATAGCTCCAGAGGCAGCAAGATATAGCCAGTGAGCTACATCTTCATTAGAGAAGAGTTTTCTCAATACCTTAATAACTTCATCTCTTACTCCTGCTGAAACAAAATACGTCCAATTACCGAATATTGCAGGCAACATGTTTGGATGTGTTCTTGCGACATCGCTGATAAGGTCTTTGTCAAGCCAGTTTTCTTTTTTGGAAAGAAACACTATCAATCCGGGAAGAGTAATATCGTAGTACATTTTGTCTTTTGGCTTATGTTTTTCTACACGCACCAATTGTATCAATTTATTGTTTTCTAGAGTTTTTAATGTGTCACGAGTTGTTCCTCTTTTAAGAGTTCTATCCCGTATGCAAAGCATATAGCCTGTTGCTTCTCCTTTTTGTGCGAGTTGCTTCAAAATCTTCTGTTCAGCATTGCTCAACTGCTCAAACATTCCTTTACTCATATCCGTCCCAGATATGCGGATTTTCGGCTTATCTTCACCGAGGAAAAGAATTCGTATGAGATTGGGTAAGAATTTTGTGAAGGAATAATATTGACTGAAAGTACAAATTGCTCAAAAATGCGTCACCCAGAAAAAGACAAGACTCAAATAACCAAAAAAGAAACGCTCTCAAAAAACGCTGAACCAAAGGTGCGTCTAAATTTAATATTGCGAGGAGAAAACGCAAAAATTTTGATGGAACTAAAGTCTAGAGGAGTCATTTCGAGTTATGCGGATTGTATCGGTCAATCTGTTCGGCTTTTTTACGATAAAATAACGAGACAAGACTTGCTATCCATTCGTCTTAAAGCCCTTCAAAGGAGTGTTGAAAGAGACGAGATGTGTAACGCAGAGTAAAGCTTTTAAGTCATAAAATCATATAGTCATACAGACATATTAATTTACTCGGTTGAGTAAAAAATGTTGGCAAACAAATGGAGGGGGGTTTTAGTTCGTTTCGTTAAGGAAGAGTTAGAGAGGTTAGACGCTTATTGTAAGGAAAATCATGTAAAAAGAACAGATGTTATACGAAGTGCTACACGTCTTTACATAGCTAATCGTGACCTTGTCAACGGTGTATTTAGAGTGACGGATGCTAACCCTGATATCACCCCAGTTATGGACAATATTGGCATTGTTGTTCAGAAGATTGAGGCTGTCGAGAAAAAGCTTGACTTGCTTTCAGTAGAAAATGATTCGGAGAATTCAAAAATTAATGAGAGACTCGCAGAAGCAGTTTTAATGGTAAAACGAAGGGCTAAAAACGATGCCATAACATTAGACCAGTTGAGAGAGAGACTAACGAGTATAGACTTCTCGTTTGCCCCATTTCTTTATGCTACTGATTCTTCCGGCATATGCATCCTTGATGAAGTTCTACTTAAACTCGAAGAAAATGGCGAGTTAAGGAGGCAGTACGGAGGAATAATCAAGTTCAGGAGGTGAACAAAATGCGTCAAGGTAGAAAAATCGGCAAACACAAGCTTCCATCCATACTACAACGTTACGACGACTATATGTCAATCCGCTTTTCACCAAAAACGAGAGAAGGTCGTCTCTATAGACTTCTTGAATTCCATGAGTTTCTGAGAAATGAACAAGAAAAAAACATAGAACAGTTAACAAGGTCAGATGTTGAAGCATACATAGCTAAACTCACACAACGTAGGGAAAGAAAGGAGATTAAACAAAGGACTGTTAAATCGTTCGCAAGCATCATTAAAATGTTCGCTAAATGGCTTGTCAGAGAGGAGATACTTGATTCAAAGGAATTCTACAAGATAGAAGAGGACATTAAGGAATTACCTGGAGAAAAAGGGGAAGATAATAGGGTAGCTCTTAATGAAGAAGAGGAAAAACGAGTTTGGATAAAATTAGTAGATGTTCTTCATCGGTTCATAGTATGGCTAGGTTTAAACTTTGGACTTAGACTTCAAGAATACTGCAATTTGCTTGTTAAACACGTAGAGCTTGAAAGAGATAGACCTAGGTTGAAAATCGAGCTTAGTAAAGGTCACATAAAGAAAACGCGGTATATACCGATTACTCCGCGTCAAGCAAAGCAATTTAGAAAATGGTTAAAGTTTAGAGAAGCTCTTAAGCTTCCACACGATTTCTTGTTGTACAATCCTCGCAATCCATCAAAAGGATTTACGGTATATAGCCTAGGATATCTGTTCCAAAAGATGTCACAAATCACTGGAGAGCAACTTTACAGCCATAGATTAAGGTATACATATGCCGTAAAACTTTGGAAGCATGGAGTTGAACTTTGGACTATAAGTCTCGCTCTTGGGCACGAAAAAGTCGAGACAACTGTTAGGTACCTCAAGATTCGCGAAGAAGATTATTATGACAAATACATGACTGGGACAAAAGGCTTGTTCTATTAATGGAGTATGCGTTTTTGACTGCTTTGCACCCTACTATGAGAATGATTCTGGGAGTTCTTGTTGATGGTAAGCCTAAATCTAGTGCTGAGGTTGCAATTATGACGGGGCTGAAACCGAATGTTGTGTGGGCTGCCCTTAGAAGATACTGGCACAAGAAACTCATTTTGCGTTCTAGAATGCCGCTAAGGAAACAATTTAAGAGGTTCAGAGGTAGAGCGGGAGTATCTAGAAATTTACGTTCATATTATCTCTACACATTGAAGCCAGAAAATATTGATTCTTTTATAATGGAAAATACCGAGTTTGTTAGTTACGATGTAGGCAAACAGTGTATCAATAATGGCGTTAGCAAGGCAAACCTAATCTTGCGTTTTTTGAGTAACAATGCTCAAAGGGCTTTCTTCACGACGGAGATAGTTAAAGCACTTTCAGAAATGGGTGTTAAGCCTTGTGATGTTATGTCTAATGTGAGAAGGTGGGAGAAAAGGGGTTTAGTTTTTGTCCGAGGTTATAGGTTGGATGATAGACAAACTCCTTTCAAAGAAGGATATTTAGTGGTATACATAGATTCCTCAAAACCAAGGGAAGAAGCGATAAAAGAGGCTGTCGAAAAAACCGAGATGGCTCTGGCTGAGAAAGAATCAACAAATCCCACCATCCAAAGAATTCATCGAATCCGAGATTTAATCCTTGAATCTTCAAAACTGAGAGAAATTGTGAGCTTTACCTACATTTGCGATAGTTTAGGTTGTAGCAAGTATGAAGCAGAAGTTGCTGTTAACAGAGCTTTGCAACTCTATCCAGACTTAAGAGAAGTTAAGTTGTTTAACGCTTTCAGATATTTCTATCATAATTCTATGGCTGAAGATGAATTGAAAGCTGCTATAACGATGAAGGAGAATTATATTCGAAAAACTAAAGGCAAAGCAAATCGCATCGGACATAATTGGGAGGCTGTGGTGGAGTGGTTCATTGATAAATTCACCACTGGAGCCCATTTCTGGACACAAAATCATCGGTCACAAGGTATGGACTCACGTCGCATCACCATATATCTGGTCAGGAGCATCAGAGGACGCATAAGAAACGCTGAGGTCGACCGAGTGTGGGAAGTAACTCCAAGCATTTTTTCTCCTTCAATAACTTATGTTTTATCATGTAAGTGGGGATTGGTATGCAAGCGTGATGTTGATGACTTTTTTGATGTTTTGAGGTGGAGCAAGGAATTTGGTGTGAATATTCCCGATGGTCGAGAAATCAAACAAGGCGTAGTTGGAGTCTTTGCTGGAAGTGCATTCAATCCGAATGAAAAGATTCGGATGAAAGACGACTGCACGATAAGCTTGACATCATATGCAGCACGAAGAAACATACAGCTCTTGAAGGCTGCCGACTTTAATAGCAAACTCCATGAAAGAGGCTGTTCATCAAAAGTGAGCGTTCAGAAGATATGCAAGATAGCTAAGGATGAAAAACAAGTTCGGGAAATTTTGGAGAACATTTGGAATAACTCCGGAAAAAGTGAACAGATTCTAGAAACAACAATCGAAAAGAACAAAGAAGTTTACGAATTCGAGAAACTGCTAGAAGAACACTGATTCTATCGCTCCTATGCCTAGTGCAAAAGTTCTGATGGATGCTTTTTGGGTGAAGCCATGCAAATAACAGAAAAAACAAAGTGTTGGATTTGCGGTCGGAATCCAGAAGAGTTAAAGAACGCCATAGAAGCCTACTGGGAAAGCGGTGAACTAAGAAAGGATATGAGTCTCGACGCTTGCTTCGAAATTGTTAGCATAGAAAAATTTTGTTCTAAAAAGAAAATGCAGATTCCAGTATGCATCATATGCCTTCAGGTGACGCTTCAGTACATTCTAGACCATCTTAGAGACCATCTCGAAGTTATTGTTACAACAGAGCAACCTAGAGTATCGATAAATCTTTGATTCCTTTAGTAAGGTGAATGTTCGAAGCGATGTTGCTAATTCATAGCTATTCCATAGGTATACTTCGTACTTACTCTAATTCGGGCTCCATTGAATCTTTAGAGAAAACTAAAGTATTGCAAACCCTTCAATCCCTTTTTTCTATTCGTGGGTGTGTTGACTCTCCTTGCCATTGTTTTTCGAATAAATAGTAAGGAAATGACGAGATGAAACTTTATTATCCGAACTTAATGTCACCTTTCTCTATAAGTTCCTTTACTTTAAGCAAGGCGTATTGAACCGCATGACTTCTGTCTGCAAAATAGCCTTTTTCAACCTGTTCATCAATCCACCGTATGAGCTCCGGCAAAATGCTGACCGTAAGTTTTGAAGAATTACGGGATAACATAATCTTACGATGTTAAAACTTTCTCGGTTCCGCTATAACCTTCTTACGGTACATATTTTGCTTATGACTTTTAATGACTAGAATAGATGGAAGAATTATGTTTCTCTAAAGAAGCATCGGTCAAATCCTCTTTGTATGTAGCTTCGGTATGCTGATTTTATAAGTTCATATTCATTGTTATACCAATACCGAGAGGCTATGTCATCTAATACGAGGTGTCCTAGAGCAACTCGTAAATAATCAGTTAAAGTATCTTGGTAAGCAAGATGCTGCCACTTTTTAAGCCACAAGTAACGTATCCCTTCTTCTCTGTGGTACTCATCAAGCATCCTATGTGCTGACCCATATTTTCTAATTAGTCTGTCCATTCTATCATGGACAACGGAGTAGTCCCTATAAGCTACTATGCCATGTTCAGCCAAATATTTATCAAATTTCAAATGAGTCCTTCTTGTTGGCAATAAGCTCACCTCTCTATTATTTCGACTAGTTTCTTTTGGTTCCGCTATAGTGTTTCCATATTCCTTAAAACTCCTATTACTTCAACAAACTGCCAATTGAGTCATATTAGAATAAAAATGTAAAAATTGTCCAATCTGTTGAAGAGGTATTTCGACATCTTGTTTGTAAATGTTTAACATATTTAAGAGCCATTCAGATTGTTCTCCAATAATTCTCCATGCTTCTTCAATTTCTTCGTTTTTCAATAGAGATTTATCAATACCACTAATTGATTCAACTTGATTACCTCCTATTTTTCTTGTCATAACGCAATAATTTGGAAGCGATAAAAGAAACTCGTCAGACTCTACATCCTTTTCGAGTACAAACCTGATATGAAAATATGGATTATTATCGTCCTCTGATGTTGGAACTCCACTCTTTCTATCATGTATCAAAAAACAATACCAATTTATCATGCCATTATCCTTTAACCCAGAAATCATTGGATATATCTTAAATCTAATTATGTTAATATATCTTCCTAAACGTATATCTTCCAATGACATTTTTATGAAAGTTTCCCACATTCTATTTAAATCAGGTTTCTGCATTCTTATCCCTTTAATTACCATGTGTTGCTACTGCGAATAAGTCCTCTAACATACCCTGAGTAACATCGTAGAGTTGGCAATCCCATATTCTAACGAAACCAGAGTTGGGGAATGAAGGGTTGAAGTTCTTTATCCAAGCGTTTGCATACTTCTTTGGTCTTACTTTTCTGTATATCTTAGGGACTCCCAAGGTCATGGCTAGAATAGCAAAAATGATTGCAATGGTCAAATATTGAAACTCTAGCTGAACAGTATAAAAATAAGAGGATACGGCGGAAGCTATTGCAAAGATTACCGTGATTATGAGAGACAGCAAACTAAAAATTTCGCTTAAAAAGTTTATAACAGAAATTTTTTCCTTTTCCTTTGTTTGCAGTAACTGAGGCATCTTAGGTCTTTTTGCCGAGCTTTCAGCGAGAACTTTTACGGTTTCTCTTCCTTCTCGTATGGGTCTAGTGCCATACCAGCTGTTTTCCTTTCTTAATTTCCAAGCTTCGCCTTCACGTGTAATTGTAACTCTGTTAGCTGGAGAATAATTGAATTCCGCATTTAACCCCAAAATTGAGAAAATCCCCATGAACCCCCACTCAACCCAAGGCTGTTCTGTTTCTTTAATTTGCCTTTTATCTTTACCTTGAAGCCAAAAAGGAATATTGCCAATCCATACTATCCTACCACCTGCATCCAAATAAGACCTTAAAATTATAGAGGGAGAGAAGTCTTCTGCTAAGACATCGGGAATAATATCTTGAGAGATTACTGTAACCGTTTCATTAGCTCGTTTTTCCTCGATTGTTATCTCCATCCATTTCCTAAGTTTTTTGGCACTTAATTTCGTGAATTTCTTTTCTCCTCGTTCTTCAGAAGTTAAGTAGTTAACAATTTTCTTTGTAGCAGTAGGATAAATCCATGAACTATGATAGTTTTCATCGTAATAAACGATGTATTTCTTCTGCGAAAAATCTGCATCTGAGGCTGACATAGTACATCATTCCTTATTTCAATAATTCATAGGTGTTTGTATCAGTTTTGTTATAGGTTACTTGAGTTGGGTAGTGAGGGTGTGGCTCGAGAAACAAATGACTAATTATTCCAGAAATGGATAATCCAGAAACGTCTTCGATTGTGTAGGTTATTGTGAAGTTCTGAGGGTTTCCAACCGGATAAATGCTGACCGCATAACTTGAATATGTCTCCATACGACCCGGAGCTTCAACATGAAATTTGACTAGCGTTTCATTGAATTCTATCCATGGTTCAATTCTATCCACAGAAATGTTAGCGTTTTTGACCGCAACAACAAGCAAAAGAGAAGTGTCCACATTTCCTCTATTTCGATACATTAAAGAGACCCTTAAAGACCCCCATTCAAAATTAACATCATCTGAAACCCCTTCCATGTGATAATCTAAGATGGGTCTCTGTGACCAACCAGCTCCAGAAAGACCTATAATAAAAACAAATAAAGTTATTAAAGTGGTTACTTGCCATTTCTTCACGTTAGACTCCCACCTTGATTGTGATTAGTCGCATCTTGTAACTTCCATAAGCAATCTACTCTATTATTATCTAATTACTTTTTAAGTGTTGGACGAAATTGTAAATATGCTTTTTTATAGGGAGATGAATAGCATTATTTAAGAGATTAAAGGTGAAGATTAGCTTTGACTTCGGTGCTTGAAAAGAACATTCAAGTTGAGCTTTATCGTGTACTTCAGAATCTTGTTGCTAAGAAATTCTCGTATAATGATATCGAGTTTGTTGGTGTTCGTTTTGAGCCTACGATTAATGGAAGACCAGACTTAGTCGTTGAGGCTATTGATAAAGGTAAAAAGATGTCTCTTCTGGTTATTGAGACGAAACGTAAAGTTCCTTTTATTGACCGTAAGTTTGACCCTTACAGTAAGGATGTGATTAGGCAAGCGTCTGGTTATGCGGTTGATTTGGGTGCTCCCTATTTTGCTACGTGCAACGGTGAAGTTCTTGTTTTGTTTGATACTTTTACTGCTGGTGTTCCTCTTCCACAAAGGAAATTAAAACATTATAAGGTGTCTTTTGATGAGGAGTTTGCTAAGACGCTTTTGGAAGAGGTTTGTCGTTTTAGGATTGGTGTGGGCAAGTGGCTTGAGCTTGACGATGTATTTTTGCAGAGACTTAGAACATTTCACACTTTCATTACTCCTTTCGTTTTGGAATCTTTAAATCGGCAACTAAGAGAGGATGCAAGGTTCAAAGAAGAATATATGAGATGGCTGAGGTCACAACTCTTTGAGTATTCACCAGAAATGAATGAGAGAATTGCCGAGCAACTTGCTTACATGCTTATGAATAGACTGACCTTCTATAAAACATTGGAAACTCAAATTCCTTCTTTGCCTAAGCTTACAAAAATTGAGACAGAAGACCCGAAAGTGTTCTCGGAAAGTCTTAGAGAAGTTTTTGACAAAGTCTGTAAGGATGTGGATTATGAAGCTATTTTTGAACCCCACACAATTCTTGACCAAATTCTGTTGCCTAAGAAGCTAATCTACACCTTAAACGATTTTATTGAAGAGCTTGGAACCTATGACCTTTCAAAGATACGAAGCGATGTTATCGGAAGAGTTTATGAAGAACTCATTCCTGACGTGGAAAGGCACAGGCTTGGGCAATATTATACTCCGCCTCCGATAGTCGAGCTAATAACGGAAATGTGTATTAAATCACCTAATGATAGGGTTCTAGACCCCGCTTGTGGAAGTGGAGGCTTTTTGGTCAAAGCCTATCACAAGTTGAAAGACCTGAAGAAGAAAGAAAACCCGTTTACAGATGATGCTAGACTGCATGAGGAAATCTTGAATCAATTATATGGTGTAGACATTAACCCTTTTCCGGCACAACTCTCAAGCATAAATTTGGCTGTTAGAAATCTTAAAGTTGCAAGTAGACACATAAACTTGGTTATTAGTGATTTCTTTAAGGTTAAGCCTTCTGTGAGTGTTATTCCTAAAGACCTTGATGTTGTAGTAACTAATCCTCCTTATACAAGACAGGAAGAAATGGAATACAAAGACCAAATCAGAGAAGAAGCATTAACATATTCTGATGGTTCGAAAATTGAGTTGGATGCTAGAGCGGGGATTTATGCATATTTCTTTACGCACAGTGCGAAATTTCTGAAGAGTCATGGTATGATGGGGCAGATAACTTCGGATACATGGCTTGACGTAGGTTTTGGTGAAGACCTAAAACGGTTCTTTCTTGACCACTTTAAGATTCATGCGATAATCTGGTATGATGTTAGAGCTTTTGAGAAGGCTCTCGTCGGAACGTGCATAACCATCCTTGAAAAAGAGGATGAATCAAAGGAAGATAGAGACGACAACATTGTCAAATTTGTTAGAATAAAGAAAGCTATGCCTACAGAAGTATTGGTTAGAACAATTGAGACCGCTAAAGAAGACCTTGAAGATGAACGTATAGGAATAACGGTCAAGAAGCAGAAGGAGCTTGAACCTAGAAACAAGTGGGGAATATTTCTTAGAGCCCCAACCATATACTTCAAACTTTTATCCAATCAAAAAATGATAAAGTTTAGAGAGATTGCTGACATTAAAAGAGGTTACACAACAGGAGCAAACGAGTTCTTCTATTTGGATAAGGAAAAGATTAAGCTGTGGGGTATAGAGAAACAGTTTCTCGAACCTGTCGTTACTTCTCCGAAGAACATCAAAATTGAACTGAGAAGCAAGGACATTTCGGATTGGTTGTTGATGGTTAATTTACCAAAAGAAAAGTTATCAAACCAGAATGTTTTGAAATACATTGAACATGGAGAAAATGTTGAGGTAAGAGTAAGAGGCGGAAAAGATAAGGGCAAAGCCATCAAGGGATATCCGAATCTTTCCACATTGAAAGCACGAAGTATTTGGTATAGTCTAGCCCGAAGAGAACCAGCACCACTTCTCTTCTCATGCAAAATCTGGGAAAGACTAATTGTAGCTGTTAATGAAGCAAAAGCCCAAGCTGACAAGGCTTTCTACGAAATTAGACCTAGAGATATTAATGACATTTATGTTCTTGCTGGAATACTTAACTCCTCTTTAACAGCACTATTAGCAGAGCTTCATGGTAGATTCTATGGTGGTGGAGTGCTGGAACTGGAAATCTACGAATGCAAAGTACTACCAGTTTTAGACCCAAAAAGACTATCAAAGAAAGAAAGACAGAGAATTGAAACCACTTTTTCAAAAGTTTGTGAAGCCCAGAGTAAAGGAGACGAGAAGTTAGAGCAAGAAGCAAGAATGGAGCTTGATAATGCCGTTTTTGATATTCTCAAACTGAAGGAAAATGAACGTAAACAAGTGTATGAAGGTTTAGATTTGCTTAGGAGGATGAGGCTTCAGAGGAAAGAGGTTGATGTTCTTGTTGAAACTATTGAAAAATGGAAGCCTATTAAGAAGCCTAAGAAGGAGAAACGAATGAAAGTAGAACCTTCTAAAAGACTTGATAAATGGATAAAGGGCATAGATTAAAGCAAAAAAGAGAAGGAAAAGATGGGATTGAAATTTGAAGATTTCAAGAGAAACAGAGTAGAAAGAGCTATTGTCGCATTCATAAGAGGCAAAAAGAATGAAAATTGGGTAATGGGAATCATAAAAGGTAAATGGGGAGTAAAAGGCTTCGAACTTCAAAGAATTTTCGATAAAATACCAACAACTTACATAAACTATGACAAAAATCTGCTCAACCAACTTAAACAAAAATGCCTCAATGAAGGATTACTCTAAAAGATTCATACATATGATTCACAACTTTTAGATTGTAGTTAATCTGAAGAGTATATATGAATCTAAATGTGTAGAATATTTGGATATGGCGAAGATGCTTTTACTTTATGGGCATTAAAACGGCACATATCGAAAATCTTGCAGGAATTTCAAGATAAAACTGCTCTTTTAAAATGCCTCATTTTTTATCGTCCTAGTTTTGGAAGATGTAGTAGAAAAGACTGTTCAGTTTTTGGGGAGTTTGATGCGATAATTGTATCTTTAGAAAAGGTCTATTTAATAGAGAGCAAGTGGGACAACCTTGGCGAATTTGACAATAGCGAATTCACGCTTAGAAAGGAGCAAAATTTGCGTCACAAAATCTTTTCATGGTATCTGACCCATTGGAAGAAAAAATACTCAAATAAATGGGAAGTCTTTGAAAGAGAAAATCAACATGCTTTTGGGAAAAGATTTAGGGGAAAGACTATTGCTCCAGCAGGAAGTTTACTTGCAAGAAACCTTGAGTTTATTTTGACAAAGTCAATAGAGCATTGCAAAGGTCTCTCATCTTTAGATGATGTCAAGAATGTCATGTTGTTCTTCTACAACAAGAATAAATCTACATCACCCACCAAAATCACTAGAACCTTTAAATTGATACCCATTGACTACAGCAAACAGATTAAAGACAATTTCATTATTTTAGAATAAATTACCATAAATCACTTTGCAATCTATGAGGCACCCTTAACCTAAAGCATGGAGAAGGTATAGTCTGCTAACTTGAAGGTAAGAGTAAGTCGGGAAACTTGTTTTGTAGCTTAAGATATAATTTCTCTGAAGTGATTAAATCATCTTTGTTGTGTTGCTCTATCTTTTCATATTGCTTCGTATTAAAGCAATGTGGCATCTGTCTACCTTCCAATCCTTCATACTTCCTTTTAATCTTGAAAAACCGTAGCCAGTGATTCATTTTTCTGTAGTCGTTACCCAAGAATTGATAGAGGTCAAACCATTTCTTGTTATGAAGCATATCCCAAATCTCAGGCGTCATTTTTCCGTGAACACTTAATCTCGCCGTAATGAATGGAACATCAAACTTTAGATTATTATATCCAACAATTGTCTCCTCAAACGAAGGAATCTGTTCCAAAGCTTCCAGGCATTCTTGTATCATCTTAACTTCATCGTTAGTTTTCCACAACTTCCATTGAGTAATTTTTCTACCCCGCTTCATTCCAATTAAGATAATCTTGTCTCTGTATGCGTTTATCCCCATGGTTTCAATGTCAAACGCTACAACCATTGATTTAAGCCTCAAGTTTTTTATGGTGAAGACGGAGATAAGATATTTGCGGTTGTTGGAGTAAATGGTATGAGCGGGTTGAAATGGGAAGATTTGAAGAAACTAACTTTGAAAGAAATAAAATCCAGAAACATACGAATAGATTATACTGGATATTTGACAGATTCTAATCCATTGAAGGATGTCTATCTTAGAATTTCAGATTTTGAGTTGGAAGATTCTTTTTCAATAAGGCTAAGCCTACTTCTTGAAAATAGGTTCTTTGATAGACTTGAAATCTCTCCTAAAGAAAGGGAACAATTCATCAAAAGATTCGAAAAATTTCCAAAACTTAAAGTATTTAGAAGCATTGAAGAACAAGAATATAAAGTGGTAAATGTTATTCGTCATTCAACTAAGATTTTGGAAGTCAAACTTGCACTTTATGAAATGGAATCCGTAATTCTCGAAGAGCTTCCTTACCGCATTCGTTGGGTATGGAACGACATCATAAACAGGTTTAATTGATTTCATTTCGTGCAAATTTATTCCGCAGAACTGAATGAGACTGGCTAATTAGAGGAAGAGGCAAGTTTTAATAGACTAAATTTAAAACAGATGATGGGGAAGTCATTTATGGCTCAGATTTTTGTCTCACATAGTCAGTATGACAAAGAGATTCGTGCTTCCTTTGATACAGTTTTTGCAAGAACTGGCGTTAAGTCTGTGTGTATGGAATTCGAGCAGATTTATCCTCCGGCATGGCAAAGAATAAAAGATGAAATAATTGCGTCAGAGGCGATTTTTCTATTATTAGGTCCTAACATAAGAAGTTCGATTCACACGCAAAATTGGATTGCGTTTGAAGTTGGTTTGGCATGTGCATTTAGAAAGGAAGTTTGGGTCTTTGAACAAGCTGGTTCATACATAGAATTTCCAATTCCCTACCTTACAGATTACATGATATACAATCTCGAAGACTCAAATCACTTTGATTACGTCAGAGGCATCGCTGAAGGATATGGAAAACCTATCTATATTTTTCCATTAGGCGTTGACCACCGCACTAAACGTAACATTCCCATTGGAATATTGGTTAAGTGTCCGTACGAAAACTGCAAGTCAAGTTATTCATTGCATACAAATGTCAAGAGTTTTAATTGCCCTTCATGTCGTCAAACAATACGAATACCGGAAGCATCCATATAGTCATAGACCTCTCAGCCAATATGATGGAACTTTATCTAATTCGATAAGTTTTTTGAGCAGTTTGCTTGTATTAATCATGATTACTATGCCCTACTATTACGTGAAAATAATGTATTTTTCAAAAAATACTGGATTCCTTGAAAGTATTGGGGGTTACAACATGAGCGAAGAAGGGGTAAGACAACTTGTGGTTGAGCACTTTCTGAATGATGTTCCATTTGTGTTCTTAGGTAAAGTGATTGACCCAAAATTGGTAGAAGAAATTCACATCTATGAAACAGGTAAAAAAATCGAAGACATCTTGTTGGAGCAAAGAAGAAAACGCTCGACGCGTTTTGGTTCGGTCATCTATGAGAACCTTTCGAGTAGTGTCGATGAGGTCCTCGAAGGGATATGTGAAGGAGAAATAGGTAAAGATGTCACTAGCCAGTTTATTACTTCATTGCCAAAGGTTTCAGAAAGAAAAAGGGTACTTAAAAAGCTAGGCAGGAACGTATTCATAGTTCATGGTAGAGATACAGAGCCAGTAAAAGAACTTAAAGCCATGCTCAACGAAATTGGTCTCAACCCAATAGTTCTTCATGAGCAACCAAGTGGAAGCAGAACCATAGTTGAGAAACTTGAAAGATATTCTGATGTTGGCTATGCTTTCGTCATTCTCTCTCCAGATGATTTGGCTCTTCCGGATACGTTACCTATAATCCCCCCTCTTCCACCAGAGTTGCCCTTCAAGCATAGAGCACGTCAAAATGTTGTTCTTGAATTTGGTTACTTTATGGGTTTGCTTGGTCGGGATAGAGTTTGTTGTCTGTATAAGGGAGATGTCGAGTTGCCTTCAGATATGCATGGAATAGTCTACATACCTTTTAAAGAATCTGTGGAAGAGTGTCGACACAAGATTATTAGAGAACTTAAAGCCGCTGGCTACGAAATAAAAAATGTAAACAGAGCGAAAACTGGTTTGAAGTAGAAGATAGAGAATTAACTAGGAGTTGTTCACCATTAATTGGTGGTACAATGTCTATAACTGAAGTTAGAAGTTTAGGTCACTTCCGCAAGTTCGTCCAGTCAAAGAAACTAGCATTCATTGCATTCTATTCGGCTTTTACAGACTACGCCTACATTGACCATATAAGGGACTTGTTCCTTAAAAAAGCAGGTCACTTTCTTTATGAAAAATCAACTGCATACGGTGTTGTGAATACTGCGATGTATCCTCAATTGGCTGAAGAAGCTAAAGTATACGAGGTACCCGCATTGGTTGCATATGTAAACAAATCCGAATACAAACGGTTAACGGGTGATGCAAGCAAATGGAAAATTCAAATTTTTCTTGAAGAAATTCTTAGAGAAATCTTGGGTTAGAAAATGCTAAGCCTCTTTGGACGCCTCACCGGACTTTTTCCTTCTCCTACGATATATAGTATACCCTACAGCTCCACATACTGCGATTATTACTACTGCAACGATTATGTAATATGGGGTGTAGTCCACACCTACATTTAACGAGCCCGTACCAGTCATTTGAGAATAGTTCGTTGTTCCACTAAACACAGCCCTTACTTGAAATGTTCCAGTGTTTGAAGGCGTATAACTTATAGAGGCAATACCATTTGAATCGGTATTTGCGGAACCTATATTTGACCAATTGGTTCCATCATAAATCTGAAATTGTATGCTTACGCCTTGCACAGGGTTATCATTTTCATCTTTTAAAGTAGCCTTTAAGGTCACCGGTTTTCCTTGCGTGGCAGATGGAACCTCAATCGTAAGAGTTGTAGTAAATGGATTAACAATAAGGTTGATTGTCCCACTACTTGAGCCAAAATCTGCACTTCCACTATAGGATGCATTGATAACATAAGTTCCCGCATCAATGTTTGCTGTGTATGGCTTGACTGCGTTTCCTGAGGTGTCAGTATTAGCTGAACCCAAAGAAGTCGTCCCAATAAAGAAGTCTACCGGTTGGTTCGCTATAGGATTCCCATTTCCATCCAGTAGCTTAGCCGTAATGGTTGTTGAACTATCTTTTTTAAGGCTTGAGGGCTCAAGAGTTAGTGTAATACTTGTGCCCAACTTAGTGACAGTCACGTACGCTGTTTTACTTTCTGTATGAGATGTCCCCCTGAAGTCCTCATAGCTCACCTCGAAAGACACGGTCTTTGAACCGGTTGATAAAGTGCTAGGGGCTACGACAGAGAAGCTTGTAGATTTTGTTCCTTGACTTGCTACATCACCTAAATCTGTTGACACAGGCGATATCTGTAAACCACCTGAATCAACTATGGAAATCGAAGAACCGTACATCATGTCATTTCCGCCGTTTTTGAAACTAATCGACCATGCTGAAGCTGTTGTTTTACCTTTTTCTACAGATAGTGAAGAAGGTGACCAGTTGGCTACAGATAACTTCACGACTTGTATGCTAAAGTAGTTTACATCTTCTAGGTAGTGCGTTCCAGAGCTATCCCACCATAACTCAACTTTATAGTTATGGGTTATAGGACCATACTCAGTCAAATACCACTGATTTCCATAATAAGTTCCCTTCAGGACGTATGTTTCTCCAGATGTTCCTATCAATACATCATCTTCATAGACTTTGGTGTAAAGATTCGCTCCTAGTAATCCACATCTTTCATTGTAGTAGGTCAGATTAATCCATGTGAGTTGTCCGTCGTAGACTTTCGCCGTTCCACCACTTATAAGCTCAATGTCACCATTGCCGTGAGTGACTTTGATGCTTGTGAAGTATGCATCATAATAAGGTTGAGCATTTGCAGAAGGTATGGTGAAAATACAAAGTAGAGACGATATTAGGGCTATCTCCAGCATCAACACCGCACATTTAATTTCCATTGTCTCACCCGAATAATCTAGTATTAAACCCAACTTGGCTTAAATTTTGCGTGAGCTTTAAGACTGGGCTGGCTTTCATTTCATTTTAGAGAGTTGCAATCAGTTGCATTTTTAATCAATTTCATGCACAGCATCGTTAATTTGTTGTTGTAACTGCTTTAGGCACTTTTTCAGACAATTATCTAAGTCGTCAGCATTTTGAGCAATGTCCTTCGCATTGTTGATAATTCTCTGTGCTTCTTTTCGAATATTCTTTAAGTACTCACCATATTGAAAAGCTTCAGACATCGCTTCTTCAATCCTCTTATCCGCAAGAATCTTCTTTATGTCTGTTTGCCTTGCGTTAAAAGGTTGCAAAGCTATAAGTATCGCTCTCAAAGCTCCATAAGCTATCCTAAAATTGTCACGGCTCGCCACCAAAACGACACCTTCAGAACAAGGCTCAACCATAAACCCATTAGCCCCTGAAGGCATAACCTCCACAGCGAGTATAGCTAAGCGTTCTCCTCGAATTTTCATATGCCTTTGAACTTGCTCCAAATAAGACCTACTCCAGCCACTATGGTTCTCCTTAGATTCTATCAGAACCCGCCCGCCAAGGCTCATCCCGTTAAATCTCGGTTCCGCCAAAATATCCGTGTCACCGGAGGAACCTAAAGGCTTGCATTCATCTCCAGGGAAGTAATCATTGATTTCTTTAAGAAGTCCGAGTTCTCCACGTCGTCCTTTCTCTCCTGGAACTTTTTGAAATCTCAAAAGCTCCTGTAACAGCGGCAAAACACTTGGCACTAATTGAGCTAACAATCTCATCTGTTCCGGCTCTGGAAAACCCATTTTTTCAAGCGTCTCTCTAAATCTGTTCGTCAAGTCATACTTGAAATTTTCAATCTCTTTCCTCGTTATGCCCTCAATATTTTCGCTAACGGTTCTAATTGCATCAGCAATGTTGTTAAATGTAGGGGCAAATTCTCTCAATAGCCTAAACTCTTCTTCTAACTTGGTTTTTGTCTCTTTAAACTCTCTTTGTAAATCTTTTTTCACGTCTTCCGGCAGCTTCTCAATTAGCATCGGAAAATTCTTTGTAAAGACCTCAATAGGTCTTAGTACATCGTTAACTTGCTTCTGTAACTCCTGTCGAACAGCGACAAAGAGCCCTTCAACAATAGCTTTTGAATCCGCCGTCAACCTCAGTTCAGGTATATTATTCCATACAATTCGTGCCAAAGAAATCGCAGCATTGATTTTGCCATCTTTGACACGCTCTCCCAGAAAACTCAGATTAATGTTATCCACTAAGCACTCATGAACAGTGTTACCGCAAATAGGACATTTCGTCTGCGATGCGGTCATCTATCTCACTCGTCCCATCTATTCTTTTGAAGGCTCGTCTTCGCCATTACATATCACGTGAAGGAAAATCAACTCATTCCATACCACAAATATTGTATCGTTGAACTTCATGGCTATCCATGGTTCTTTCATGGTCTCAAGGTTTGTTAACAACTTTGCAAATTCTTCTGGTTTAAGAATGACAACTGGCTTGTGCTTGCTTAAGTCTGGTGTAGCATCTACTTCGACAAGTTTCTTGGCGAGAAGAGGCATGACACCTTCGCAAGCGTTCATTATCAATGCTCCTATATGGTTGTATGACTATATGCTCAAGCTTTATAAACTTTGCGTTTATACACTTGTATGGTTATGTGTAATGCCAAAACGTCAAAACACGCGTAGAACCACAATAGTTGTGGATGACCAGCTCTGGAAACGCCTTCTCTCCTATGTAGTTAAAAAGCATGGCACCGCCAAAAAAGCGAGCGTCGAAGTAGAGCAAGCCATAAAAGAATATTTAGACCGCCAAGAAAAACAATTAAAATGAACTCTCAAGATATCAAAAATATATCAAATAAACTCTTTTTGGGTGAAACAAGTTAAAATGATATCTTTTTGATATCTAGTTTGACATGCAAGGCTGTCATATTTTCCTTTAATTGCGATTGTGCATCCATGGATTAAATTAATACCAATAAAATGTTGGGCTTATTCTCTCTAAGCCTAGTTTTCAAGTCAAACCTAGCCTGTCAAAAACCTAAAAACCCTCTTACTATTAGACCTAAAACGAACCATAATGCACCTATGATAATTGTCCATATTCTATTAGAGCGATTGCTTTCCTTCAAGGTTGATTTCAATTCCTTTTTTATCGCCTCAACTTGCTTTTCTCTTAATGAAATCAGCGAGTCTAATCTTTTTGAAAGTTCGTCCATTTCAGCAATCTTTTTACTTTTTGTTTTGATATTCCGTTCAAGTTTTTCTATTTCGGTAGCGGCTTCTTTCAGTATGTTTGACAGGTGGTCTATTTTCTCGCTCGTTCTTTCAACAGCCTGTCTTTCCTTCTTCTTCCGGAATATTCTGTCATACAACGCTGGAATTAATGTCGCTAATGATGCCGCAACGATTGATAATACCACTTCAGACATGCGGTCCACCAGAAATTACTACTGGCTTCGTTTATTTATAAATTGAACTGGGCTGGTAGTATTTCAGTCATACCTCAATAAATGATAGGGAAGGCTAAACAACATGGTTCGTTTGAAAAACAGAATGCTTTTTCTGGATTTTTTTAATCATATTCAGTATATCTGCCACATAACCAAGTGTCTGATTGTAGTCAGGGAAAAAATCACTCGGATGAGCACACAAATTTCTCTTGCTTAGAAAACCCTGTAGAACTCTCATTTCACTTTTATTAATCAATTTAATGTCTTTACAAGCTTCAATTATCTGAAACTCTGAAACTTCTTCCCTAAGTTCTTCGAGCGAACCAGTATTCCACTTTGGTCTGACAGCTTTTAACTTGACAAAGTCGTCGGAAGCTAAGATATTCTCGACTAAATCTATCAGAGCAGTCCATGCTAGAATATGAGCAGCTCGGTAAAGTTTATTCTCTATGCATCTGAGTGCTTGCCTCAGCAATTCATCCTGCTCTAAGCTTAATTCCTGCAATTCCTTGTATGTTTCATCTAATAAAACAGCTCTAGAAGGAGCTGCCTCATGAGCTGAAAGAATTTTGTGAGCTTCAGCTACGAATAAGTTAATACGACGAACAACGTTCTCAAGGTTCATTCTTCTTCCGACAGTAGATACTTTCTCAACGATTTGAACAGGTTGTCATACACAGCGGAGTCAGTTGTGGCAGGTAAGTGAAGTTGGATGTTTATATGCAATTCAGAGATAACACCCTTTCCCGGTTTAATGTAGGAGACGGGTTTTTCGGGAACCGTAGGCTTAAGAATTTCTAATCCAAGCTTTGGAGCTTCTGCTTCGAAATCTGCTAGTTGACACAAATTCGTGAAGGTACTTACCATAAGGTCAACCGTAGCCTTTGCTTTACCTGTTTTGGAACTGAAGAATGCATACAGTGCCTCACGGTCCTTTCGGTTAGCATCTGGATAAGTGTCGAACAGCTCTTTATATCCACCTTTTATTGCTTGTGCCAGAACTCCACGTGCCTTGGTTGGGTCTTTGTACATTTTCCAAAAGTCTGTAGGGGTATTCGATGCATCCACGAATTGAATAAACTTCAATATCGAGATTATGTAACTATCATTTCCACCTGCAAATCCTATTGACTTTAGCCATTCACGGTTTACCTTGGATGGCGTTCCTACTTCTTGAAACTTGTCAAAATACTCTTTCATTTTTCCAGGAAGGGGAGTGTATGGTATTTCGGACATTTATCCTCTTTATAAAGTAAGTACGAAACGCATATATCTTTTTTTATTTTCCTATTTCTGATGTGCTTATCATTAGCAACATCTACGCAACTCTATTGCTAAAACGATTCTGAGAGGCTTCTCAAGAACCCAAACTTCAAAATGACATACACATCATTACATGTAAAATTTTCATGTATTAGTGGACGAACCCTTTCTAACGTAACGGTTACTTCTAGTGAAGTACATTGTACAACCAATCCACTATAAGTTTGACTATTAATCCTGTCACTATTCCAGATATTAAGCCTAGGACTAATGAGGCAATATCTATTTGTCCTCCAGACCTGTAAATGAACCCGAAGTTCGATTCTATTCTCCTTGATTTGTATGAAATTAAACCGTTGTTAGGCTCTATATAGTCTGGAGATTTTCTGCTCCCTGGAGAGAGGGCAATTTCATAGATAGTTTTTCTTCTTTTCAATTTTGAAACAAAAAGATAAAAGAGTCGTTTCAATCCTCTAGCCATAGGCAATTTAAAGGTTAACACTATCGAGGATGCGTGGAGCCGTTCCTGAAAACCAATATCCACAAGTTTAACATCAAACATCTTGCTTACAGCATTTTCTTGTTCAAAATAAATTTCTATATTAAGTAATGACTGATTCCTTTTTTCAACTGGTATGTCATCAAATCTCAATCTGTATGCATTTGCACCTGGAGTATATCCATAACCTGAGGCTAGAGGCTCTGTATTGATTTTAGTTTCGAAATTCTTTATAGGTTTATCCTCAGGGAAAATTATTTCAAGGTAGTCTTGAACTGTAGGAATTCTGCTAGAAACATTGAAGAGTTTTATTTTTAACCGATGTCTAGCTTGTCCATTATCGTTTATGTCAACATTCCATTCTACATCAGAGTATAACGATGTCAATACGAATCCCTAGACTATTCTGATAAGTCTAGTTCGATTTTTTGAAGGTCTTCAGGGAGTCTATAGAGAGAGTGAAACACCACGCCTTTTTTATTAAAATCTTCAAGTTTTATCGCATCAGTTCTCACACTGAACGCTATCACATCTGTTACATTTCCACCGTTGTATTCTATAGCGTCAATTGCATTGAGAACCTCGCCGCCAGTTGTTGAGTGGTCAGTAATAATTGCCACCTTAATTCCAGATAATCTACCTTTCCTCGGCTTTCCAATAATTGGTGGAATCTTTACTCTTTCGAATTCAATTTCCTTTGTTAATCTGATAGGCACGTTAGGAATTCGCGTGTAAATGGAAATAGCTCCTGCTATTCTGATAGCCCCTATGGTTCCTCCTGAGTACTTCTCTATAAAACCTAAAAGTTCTATTGGGCGTTCGCGGCTTATTTCCATGATTTTAGTTGCATATAAACGCACTATCTGCTCGCATATATAGGGGTCGTTAATCAGAACATCAAAATCCACATAGTAGGGTTCGGATAATCCCATTCTAAATAACCGAATGCTTTTTTTGATTACACCCGGAACTTTAAAGGCTTCTCTTACCTCTGCACGTAATAAATCTAAATTCTTATAAACTGTCTTGTTTAACATAGTTCTTCACTTTCTTTTTTCGTATACTTGTTCGGCTTCCCCCTCAACTTTGGCTAAAGCTTCATGATATTTCTTTATAGCATCGAACAAAGCTTTTAATGCTTTCTCGTCTCCCTTACCAGATTCGTTAAGGGTAAAATGTATGAACTGACCTAAACTAACGACAAACTCTCCCGCCTCATCTAACACGTCTTCAAATCCAAAAGAGGCGTCTGTTCCCAAATCAGTAAAAATATCATTTACCAAATTTCTTACCAAGTAGAGAACTGAAAGTTCCCTCTCATCCAACATGGCAATATGTTTGTGTAATATTAAGTCAACTGTACAAGCCCTAAGACGTGATAAAAACGCTATTCTATCCTCTGTTTTTTGCATCTTGCCACGCTCTATTTCACGTGATTTTTCCTTAAAATCGTTCAGAAACCTACTAATTTCCATATTCGGTCCCCATTCGCCCTATTTACCAATTTTATACCATTTATAAGGTCTTCGAGAGTCGTCGCACTTTATACGTTTCTCCGCTTGCAACGAGTCTAGGTCAGCACGTATAGTAGCAACCGAGTAGCCGACTTCGTTGGCTATTTCTTCATAGGTCTTTCCTTCATTAGGATTAGTAGGAAGCGTGCTCAACAGCTTTTCTCTTCGTTGTTGAATTCGCTGTTCTAACCTTCCCAAACTTAATCACCAGCATACAGTTATTAGTAACTGTGCTTTTAAAGTTAACTCTTAACTTAATTTTAAAATTACTTTTAATTTCATAGTTATTTTTGAGACGTAACAAGAATGAGTGCTTGCCATTACACTATATCTTAATATACTCTTTTAATGGATTAACTGCTTCGTTAGTTCTTTCGCAGCTGCACGCATATTATTAGACTCGTAAATGGCTCTACCTATAATTGCATGCCACTTTTGTCCAGCGGCTTTTGCGACATCTGATATTACACCGCCTTGAGCAATAAACCCAGGTGCGTAGAACGTTAACTCTGGAACAAATCGTAGGATTTCCCTGTAATGTATAACTCTTTCTTTCCTAGTTCCAGGAACAACAAAATTGTTTACTCCTAATCTGGCAGCCAACAAATAAATTTCGTCTAAAGCTTCGTCTGCAATATACCCGCCTTCACTTGCTTTGTATTTCTCATGTGTCATTTCACCACCTATAATCACTTCCAAGTTAATCTCTTTGGCATTTTTAATCCACACCTCTTCAGTCTTAGGACCGGATTGAGGAAAACCTATCAAAGCATTCACACCAGCATCTTTTACGGCGTTAATAAATTCTTTTCCTATTTCAGGTATATCTGTCATAGCCTTTTGATGGTCATAAATTACTGGTAAATCTGTAAACTTCCGAATGGTCTTAACCAGTTTCGGCAAACCATATTTAATAACTAAAATTGAGCCAAGCTTATAGCCACCTATTCCTTCTACATCACATGTTTGACTGATTAATTCCTTCAGCTTGTTGACATCTTTTACGTCGCAAGCAACAATAATGCTTTGATTGAGCTTTATTATTTTACCCATTTCACTCACTCTTTATATTCAAACTAGGCTTTTTATAAGATTTGTGCAATGTACTATTCTTAGATTTTTGAGTAAAATTAGAATCGCATTTTTGGGCATTCTTCCTTATTACATGACAGTTTAAACGCTTAAGCAAAATCAAAAATCGCCTATAATTCGAAGTTGATTTTCTGCTGTTCTATGCCCAAAAATAGCGAAAAATGGGCGAATCTGACATCTCGAAGATGGTGCGGGGGGTGGGATTTGAACCCACGAACCCCTATGGGATAGGCGCCTCAGGCCTACGCCTTTGGCCATGCTTGGCAACCCCCGCGTGGAATCATGTTCTCTTATTTTTCATATTTGTCGTTTGAATTAAATCTTGCTTTAGAAAAGTCGAGGGAAAATGAATGAAAATACGTGAAAAGTTTAGGTTAAGCGGAAATCTTCCTTTATCGTCGTCAATACAACGTGGGTGTTTGTTCTTTCCACATACGGTATTGCCAAAAGCCTTTTCGTGAACTTGCTCAGTTCTTCTCTGCTTTTGAATTTCGCAATTATGACGGCGTCTATCAAACCCGTCACGTCATACACGCAGCAGACGTTTGGCAAACGTGCAATCTCATTTTCCACTTCCAGAAGCCTGCCCTTAGAAACGGTTATTTCGCTGACAACTGTCAATTCGTACCCTAGTTTTTCGTGATCAAGCAACGCTGAATAACCTTTTATTATTCCTTCTTTTTCCATTCGTTTCATCCGCGACAGAACCGTGCCTATGGAAACGTCGCATTGGTTAGCTATCTGCCGTGACGAAAGCCGCGCATCTGAAGTTAACGCTTTCAATATTTTAATATCTGTTTCATCCAAATCCACAGCCATTCACCCCTACTGCACATTTGTCTAATCTAGTGCGTTGTATATTTAACATTTACTCATATTTTTCCCAATAAACCTTTTATACGTAAAGAAATAATTCCATCCGCTGTAAACTTGACTGGGGGAGAACAGTACGGATTACAAAACACAAAACATTGACACATGCTTGAAACTAATGAAAAGCGCAGATTACGTTCTCTTACATTTCACCGACATGCTCGGCTATCTAAAAGGCAGAACCATCCCAGCAGAAGAAGCAGAAACCACCCTAAAAGAAGGCGTCGGCTTCGACGGTTCCTCAATAATCGGTGGAGTCGGAATAGAAGAAAGCGACATGGTCATGAAACCTGACCCATCCACATTCACAGTTTGCCCATACTATTTCTACGACAAAGGCGTTGCAAGCTTCATCTGTAACGTGCATAAACCCAACGGCGAACATTTCGAAAGCGACCCAAGATACATATGCAAACAAGCCACCCAAAAAGCATTAAAAGAAGGGTATGAACCAACAGCCGCGGCTGAACTGGAATTTTACCTAATCCAGAAAAACTCGGAAGGCGAAGTTTACCCAGTTGAAAATCACCTCATAGACAAACAAAGATACTTTGACATAGCACCTGGTCGAGACATGACAGAATCCTACCGAATGGATTTGTCCAACGCCCTCTTTGCCATGGGAATCACCGTTGAAAGACAACACCACGAAGCAGGCTCAGCACAAAACGAAATAACATTCAGATACTCAGACCCACAAACCACTTCAGACAACATCATGCGGTATAAGTTCGCAGCAAAAGCAGTAGCAGACAAAAAATATGGTTGGACGGCAACATTCATGCCAAAACCATGGCACGGCAAACCTGGCAGCGGAATGCACATCCACCTAGGACTGTTCAATCCGAAAACTGGAGAAAACCTATTCTACGACTCAAAAGGATATGCGCATCTCTCGCAAAAATGCCGATATTTCATCGGTGGCTTACTAGAGCACGCCCGCGCGCTTTGCGCGATTGTTGCACCAACCGTCAACAGTTATAAGAGACTTGTGCCCGGATACGAAGCCCCAGTATATGTTGCGTGGAGCAAGAGAAACCGCTCTGCACTGATAAGAGTGCCAGAATATTTTCCTGGAAAAGAGAAAGAAGCAAGAATAGAGTTCAGATGCCCAGACCCGCTTTGTAATCCGTACTTGGCTTACGCGGTGATTTTCGAGGCGGGATTAGATGGAATCAGAAAAAAGATTGATGCGGGTGAACCCGTGGACGCTAATGTTTATCATCTCACAGAAGCAGAACGCAAGAAGTTAGGCGTCAAAATTTTGCCAATATCACTTAAAGAAGCCTTAGAAGAATGGAAAAGCGATGACATTTGCATACAAGCTTTAGGCAAGGAAAACACAGAAAAGTACATGGAGCTTAAAATGCAAGAATGGAAAGAGTATGAGCCCCACCAGCCTAACGATGGGAATCAAGTAACCAGTTGGGAACTGCAAAAATACCTTTACGCATAAAAGTAACATGCTTAAATACTTGTGCCCACACGGAGCATTAATCCCATAACATGAGAAAGATAAACAATGAAGTACGACACAATACTCGTGCTTGATTTCGGCGGACAATACTGCCATCTTATAGGAAGACGAATAAGAGAGCATGGGGTTTACTCAGAAATAGTTGCACACGACATAAAACCAGAAGAAATTAGGCTTCTAAAAGAAAAATTCAACGTGAAAGGACTCATTTTTTCAGGCGGACCAGCAAGCGTTTATGAACCAAACGCGCCCAAACCCAACCCCCACATTCTCGATGCGGAACTACCAATTCTAGGATTATGCTATGGACATCAGCTCATAGCTCAAATGGTTGGAGGAAAAGTTGAGCCAGCAAAAGAAAGAGAGTATGGAATAGCATATGTAACCATTAACAAGCCAGTAGGCGTGTTGAAAGGATTAAATGCGAAAGAGAAAGTGTGGATGAGCCACGGCGACACCGTCTTTTCAATTCCTGCTGACTATGAAGTGTTAGCGCATACAGAAAACTGCCCAGTCGCAGCATTTAGACACAAAAACAAGCCGATTTACGGTTTGCAGTGGCACCCGGAAGTCGTGCACACAGAAAAAGGAACCAAAATGCTCCAAAACTTCATCTTCGAAGTTTGCAAATGCAAAGCAAACTGGAAAATGGAAGATATTATAGAAAAAATGATAGAAGAAATAAAGATAGAAGTTGGCGAAGGAAAAGCAATAATAGCCCTAAGCGGAGGCATAGACTCCAGCGTCGCCACAGCCCTAGCAGCAAAGGCGATAGGCAACAGGCTCACAGCTGTATTTGTTGATCATGGATTCATGCGCGAAGATGAACCAGAATTCGTGAAAAACGTCTTCCAAAAATTCAAACTAAACCTTGTAATCGCAGACGCGCAAAAGCGATTTTTGGAAAAACTTAGAGAGGTCACAGACCCGGAAAAGAAACGCAAAATCATCGGCGAAGAGTTCATCCGTGTCTTCGAGGAAATCGCCGAAAAAACGGGCGCAGACTGCTTAATCCAAGGGACAATTTATCCGGATAGAATTGAGTCTGGATTCAGAAAATTCTCAGACAAAATAAAAACACACCATAACGTGGCGGGTTTGCCAATTAAAATCAAATTCAAGAAAATCATTGAGCCGCTACGTGACTTATACAAAGATGAAGTTCGAAGAGTCGCCAAAATGCTTGGACTGCCGAAGGAAATAGTTTTCAGACAACCATTTCCAGGTCCGGGACTTGCAGTCAGAATAATTGGCGAATTAACCGAAGAAAAAGTTAGAATAGCCAAAAAAGCGGACAAGATTGTACGCGAAGAAATTGAGAAGAGCGGACTGGAAGAGAATCTGTGGCAATATTTTGCTGTTTTAACAGATACTAAAGCTACAGGCGTGAAAGGTGATGCACGAGCCTACGGTTACGTTGTTGCAGTACGTTTGGTAGAAAGCCGTGAAGCAATGACAGCTAGTTTCGCAAAAATCCCGTATGAGGTGCTGGAGAGAATTTCGACAAGGATAACAAATGAGATATCAGAAGTTACGCGGGTTGTCTATGATGTAACGCATAAGCCTCCGGCAACGATTGAATGGGAATAAAAAACGGAGCTAAACTTTAAGCCTTCGGTTTTTGCATTAAATCCTCAATTTTCGCATTTTTAAGCAATTTCACATGTTTAACAAGTTCGTCGACCACAACTTCAAAAACCTTCTTGCCCTTTTTTGCAGAAGCCGTTTTTGAAATGCCAAAAACTCCTAAGCTTGTGTAGTCCGCAGTATCCAATGGAAGCGTTACGCCTTCTGTTTGCATTTTGTGTTTGCGCGTTTCTTCATTAACTGCCTTTTTCATGTTGACTGTTTGTGGATGTAAAGCCAGATTCATCGAAGTTTCTTCAGCGCCAGCATGCCCTCTTTCTTCTGGCTTGAAAAGGTCTAGCAAAAGTTTGCTTGCCGCAGGCCACCATTGAAAGACTGAGATGAATATTCCTTTTTCTCGCAGTTCTCGAGCCAATTCAGTAAGAGCGTGGAGGTTGCCGCCATGTCCATTTACTATTACAATTTTCTGTATACCATAATAATTCAGTGCCAGACATGTTTCTTTCACGTAGTTTTTGAATGTTTTAGGCGAGATGAAAATAGTGCCCCAAAACTGTTTGTGATGTGAACTGACACCGAAAGGAATCACTTGCAAACATATAACCCCGGCGCGTTTAGCAGTTTCTTCAGCTATTGCCTTAGCTATCAGATGGTCTGTTCCGAGGGGGTTTTGAGGACCATGTTGCTCATTAGAGCCAACTGGCAAAATGGCGATGTCATTTTTTAAAAAGTATCCTTTGGCTTCAGCCCAGCTCATCTCATGTAGCAAAATCTTCAACAACTTCACCTTCACGAAATCGCTTATATTAAGAGGTGAATGATATAAAATTTGCATCGGAACGGTGAACAAGTTGAAGGCTTTGATTCTCGCTGGAGGCTTCGGCACGAGGTTGAGACCGCTGAGTTGCACGAGACCCAAGATTCTATTTCCAATAGTCAACAAGACCTTACTGGAATGGACTTTTGAAAGGCTAGCTAACAACGGAATAAATGATGTCATACTGGCGGTCAGCCACCAAACGGAAACTTTCATTAAACTTTCAAGGGTTCCTAGACATGGAATGCACATCGCTTATTCTCGAGACCCATTAAGAAAACCGCTGGGCACAGGCGGACCAATAAAAAAGGCTCAAAAACTAATTGGTTATAATGCGCCTTTCTTGGTTATAAACGGAGACATTTTTGCTGATGTAAACTACGCAGAACTCTTGAAGATACATAAAGAAAAGCATGCTTTAGCAACAATTGCCCTTCACAAGGTCGCAGACCCAAGCAGATTCGGAGTTGCTGAACTAGCGGAAAATGGCCGAATAAAGAGGTTTGTTGAGAAACCCGAACGCGAAAAGGCTCCGTCTGACTTGATAAATGCTGGAGTGTACGCGTTCAACCCTGAAATCTTCGAGTACATTCCGGAAGGAAGAAAAGTATCTCTTGAACGCGAAGTTTTTCCAAAACTCGTTGAAGAAGACATGCTTTATGGATGTGTTTTTGATGGTTTATGGACGGATATCGGTAAGCCGGAAGACTTTTTGGAAACCAACAAGACTTTGCTGTCTTCGATTGTAAAGCAACAGAAATTGAAAACTAAAGGCAATGTTGAGATAAGGAGTCCCGTGGCTTTCGACAAGGGAGTTTCTTTAGGAGAAAAGTCAATTATTGGTCCCTCTTCAGTTTTGGGACGGAACGTTAGCATCGGTAAAAGCGTTCAAATACGGGAATCCGTGATTTTCCCATACACAGTAATATCTGATTTTTCAACAATAGACAATGCGATAATCGGCGAAAATGTGGTTATCGGAACAAATGTCAAAATTGCAAAAGGATGCGTAATCGGAGACCACGCAAAAATAAGAGATAATGTGTCACTCGTAAGCGGAGTATGGGTGTGCCCTGCAAAGGAAGTTTCAGAAAGTGTATTAACACCAAAATGCATCGCTTAGAAGGGAGAGACAAAATATTATGCAAAGCTCGAAACGTTTGTTTGGAACGAACGGAATTCGCGGATTAGCCAACAAGGAATTAACTCCAGAAATTGCGATTAAGATTGGATGCGCAATAGGCACGTTCTTCAAACGAGGAACGCTCATTGTTGGATACGACGCTAGAACAAGCAGCCCCATGCTTGCAAAGGCAGTTATCTCCGGCTTAAACGCAACCGGATGTAACGTGCTTCTTGCTGGAATGACGCCTACACCCGCATTACAATATGCGGTCAAAAGACAAAGAACAGATGGCGCAGTAATAATAACTGCATCGCATAATCCACCAGAGTATAATGGGATAAAAGTTGTTTGGAATGACGGAATCGAGCTTTCTCGCGAACAAGAAATACAAATTGAAAAAATATTTTTCCAAGAAACGATACGCTATACAGAGTGGAACAGCCTAGGCGAAACACAAGAATTGCCAGGAATAATTGATGATTACGTAGAAGCCATAAAAACGCATGTTAACGTTACAAAAATAACGAAAAAACACTACCATATCGCGGTTGACGCAGCAAACAGTGTCGGCAACTTAGCCGCGCCACGATTACTTCGAGACTTAGGATGCAAAATCACAACATTAAACGGAAATATTGACGGAACCTTCCCAGGAAGATTACCAGAACCTCGCCTAGAAAACCTCAATGATTTAGCTTCAACTGTGAAAGCCGTAGGCGCAGACTTGGGCGTAGCTTATGACGGAGATGCTGATCGGTCGATTTTTGTTGACGAAAAAGGAGAAATTTACTGGGGAGACAAAACCTTTGCGTTGATAGAAAAATATTTTCTGCAAGATAACCCAGGCGAAAAAATTGTCACGCCAGTGAGCTCTTCAACTTTGATTAAGGACGTAGCCGACGCTTACGGTGGAGAGCTTGTGTGGACTAAGGTTGGAAGCGTGACAGTTGCACAAACTATGAAAAAGCTGAAAGCAAAACTTGGCGGAGAAGAAAATGGCGGAGTTTTCTATGGACCACACCAATCAGTTAGAGACGGTGCAATGACGACAGCCATGATTTTAGACATTATGGCAAGAACAGGCGAAAAACTTTCAAAGCTTCTGGGAGATTTGCCACAATATTTTATTGAAAAAGGTAAAGTGGAATGCCCAGAAACGCTTAAAGAGGCAGTATTGAAAAAACTGACAGCTCAAGTGAAAGGATTGAAAATAAGCACTATTGATGGTGTCAAAATATGGTTTGAAGATAAAAGCACCATTTTGGTCCGCCCAAGCGGAACCGAACCCATTTATCGGTTGTATGCAGAAGCCAAAAGTGAGAAGAAAGCACTGGAACTTGTCCGTGAGTACACCTTAAAACTGGAAAAGCTAATTAAGAGTTTGAAGAGTTAAAACTGCTCTCCACATTAATCATTATGAGGAACACTTGAAATGCCAACCACGATACTAAACATAAAACCAGAAGAAATCGACACGCCAGAAAAACGTAGAAACTATACAATTAGTATAATAGGCTGCGGAGAAACCGGTGTTCTCCATGCCTACCTTTTTGTTGAAGCGGGGTTCAGAGTCATATGCGCAGATGCAGACCAAACAATAGTAAATGCAATGGCAAAGGGAAAAATTCCTTTTTTACAGCATGAGAATGAGCTTAAATTGAAAAGTTACATAAAAACAGGATGTTTAAGCGCCACAAATGACACCCGCACAGCCGTTTCCAAAAGTGATGTTGCTGTTATAACGACTTCTGTGAAGATTGATGAGAAGAAAAAAGCCGATTATTCAGAAATTGAAAGTGTTTGCAGACAAGTTGGTTTAGGTCTTCATCGTGGCGCCTTAACCATTGTTATAAGCACCACGGGGGTTGGTGTCGTAGAAGGGTTAATTAAAGAAATTTTGGAGAACATATCGGGACTCAAAGTTGGAACTGATTGCGGCTTAGCCTACAGTCCAGTTCAAATCTTTAATGGACAAACATTAGAAAAATTAGCGAATTACAAGCGAATTGTGGCAGCAACGGACAAAAACAGTTTAAATGCCGCATCAATAATCCTTGAGAAAGTTTCAAAGAATGGTGTGCGAAAAATAGAAAACATAAAGGCAGCAGAAACGGCAGCGCTCTTTGAAGCAGTACATCAAGATGTCAACATAGGACTTGTTAATGAGTTGGCTCTTCTCTGCGAAAAATTAGGCGTAGATGTCCTCGAAGTTTGCAAACTTGTAAATGTTAAGGACAACTCACCAATTCCTTTCCCACAGCTCACTCCAGAAGGAGCACAGGAAAAACCGTACCTTTTATTGGAAGATGCCGAGAACTTTAATGTAAAACTTCGTTTACCCGCAATTGCCAGAGACATAAATGACGAAATGATTAAACACGCAATTAACTTGACTAAAGATGCCCTAAAAACTTGTGGAAAAACACTAAGACGAGCACGAATTTCTTTGTTCGGAATTTCACAACTGCAAAATATGAGAAGCCCCCCAAAAAAAATGGCAAAAGAGCTCGCTGAAATGCTGGAAGCCAGAGGAGCCAGAGTCAACCTTTGCGACCCATACTTTTCTGGAGAAGAATTAGCTGGTGTACATCATGCTTTTAGTAGAAACTTATTTGAAGCTGCAGAAGGCGCTGACTGCCTAATAATACTCACGGGACATGAACAGCTCAAACGTCTAAACTTTAAAAAATTGAAAGTTGTAATGAAAATGCCAGCGGCAATCATCGATTTTGATGGAGTCGTTGAACCCGACAAAATTGAAAAGGAAGGCTTCATATATCGTGGTTTAGGAAGAGGAGTGTGGACAAAATGAAAAAATTAGGTGTAGCAGTCATTGGAACGGGTTTCTGGGGGCGAAACCACGCAAGAGTTTTTAAAGAATTGGAAGAAACAGAACTTTTAGCTGTCTGCGACATCGACGCTGAAAGAGCAAAGAGCGTGGCTAAACAATTTGGAGTTAAACCTTACACAAACACGGGAAAACTGTTAAAGAGAGAAGACATCGAAGCAGTGAGCGTTTGCACATGGTCGACAAGCCTTGCAAGAGAAGCCCTAAAAGCGCTGGAAGCTGGAAAGCACGTTTTAGTTGAGAAGCCTATGGCTGCAAATGTGAAACAAGCAGAAAAACTGTTGAAAACAGCCAAAAGAGAAAGATTGCACCTCACCGTTGGCTTTCTAATGCGATTTATTCCAGGATTGCAACATATCAGAAAAGCTGTTGAAAACAAGACAATTGGCGAAATTGTCTGTGCAACATCAAAAAGAGTTTCACAGTGGCCAGAAAGAATAGGCGACGTTGGCGTAGTTAAGGACACAGCAATACACGATATAGACATAATTAGATACTTATTTAATGAAGAACCATTAGCTGTTTACGCCAAAACTGGAAACATGAGACATAAAAAATTCGAAGATTACGCACAGATAATGCTCACCTTTGAAAGCGGAAAAAGCGCTTTCATCGAATCAAACTGGCTGACACCATACAAAACACGAATACTAATAGTCACCGGAAGCGCAGCAATAATGAAACTGGATTACATCACACAAGAATTAACTGTAGAAGACGCAAAAGAAACCGTGCAGCCAAGATACCCATGGCAAGAACCACTGAAACTTGAGCTTAAACACTTCGCAAACTGTGTCATGAAGAAAGAGAAACCACTAATAACAGGGATGGATGGTTTAAATGCCCTTCAAATCGCCGAGGCAGCGTTGAAATCCTCTGCAACAAGCAAAGTTGTGAAGCTAAAATAAGATAAACTCAAGTTTGCGCTTTACTCTAACTTTTCAGATTGAAAGGCTTACCTTCATTCTGAATCTTTTCAGGAATCTTTTCCTTCCACTTTTTCAAGAAAGGCAGGTCTTCGTTTTCTTTTCGCAGTTCATCCGGTAACATTTCTGGAATCTCATCGCGAATTGGGTACCATCTTAAACATTTAGGGCAAACAATTAAGCCTTCAACTATCTCGTCTTTCTCTTCAAACACATGCAATTCTAGCGGATGATGTTTATCAATTGGGCACGCCAGTATTTCCATCAACTTTTTCTTGATGTTTATCCCTCCAAAGGTATGTTTACCTTCAAGCTTATAAAACATTTTTAGGCTTTACCGAAGTTAAGTCCTGTTTCCATAAGCTCTTTCCACATATTCAATGCTTCAGTAGTGTAAACTGCTTCTTTTCCATAATGCAATTGGCATGGAAACTCTTTGCATAGGAAGCAAGATTTTACATTCTTCTCTTTGGCGCACTCCCAAAAAGCGCATCCTCTATGAGATTCTCTAACTTTTCTCAACTGTTCATTAACCCAATGGCATCCTAAACATCGTTTTTCCTCGCGTCTGTAAACTGGACAATATCCGCAGTATATGCCGCACAAGCCAGCTTCAATATTCAACTACTTCACCAATTAATCAACGCCAAGACAACATGCATAAATGTTTTCCATGTTCACGGAACTGCCTTAATATCTAAAACTGTTTGATACCAGTTTGGTCCGGTGGTTCTGACAACTCGACCGTACGGAATTTCGAAGACAACACCTAGGTTTTCAAGTTTTTCAGCGACTTTTGTCTTGACTTTTTCAACAGGATTCTCATTTTTCTTGGCATGTTCAAAATAGTAAAAATGTATCCAACCGCCAGTCTTCTTCAAAGCCAACAAGGCATAAGGCAGATACTCCAAAGCTTTTTCTGGCAGAGGCATCAAAACTCTATCCGCAACGTGGCATAGTTTTGTTTCGACAACCTCTTTCGCATCACCCAACAAGGGGATAACTTTTCCATAAACTCTATTCAACCTAACATTTTCTTTTAAATGCTGAATTGCCGAACGGTTAACATCAATCGAATACACTTTTTGAGCGCTCGAATGCTTGGCAGTGATCATAGAAAAACAGCCAACACCGCTGAACATGTTAACGACCACTTCGCCATTTTCAACCAGCCTTGCAATCCGCATTCTCTCGAAGAAAAGCCGAGGCGAAAAATAACATTTCTCAACATCAACAGAAAACAAACATCCCGATTCTCTGTGAACCGTAGCGGTCTTGTTTTCGCCAGCAACATGTTCCAGCTTTCGAAGCCTAAAATCTCCCAAAACTGGACTCGTTTGTGCTAAAACAGTTTTAACATTTTTATGCACTGCCATGATAGCTTCCGCTACAGCCTTGCAGAACATTCTTGCCTCTTCTGAGACACGTATAATCGCTATGTCTCCTACGATATCATAGGAGTTGCAAACGAATTGTAATTCGCCGGGAGAAAGGATTTCTGCCAAAAGCGTCCTCAATTTCTTCTTCAAAGACAAACGCCCCTATAATAATGTAACAGCAACCGGAAACATTTAAAAGCAGACGGATTTCCTTTGTAAGAAGAGGTAAATGCCATGGAGAAAACGACAACCGGCATAGTTTATGAGTGTGTAAGATGCGGAGCAAAAGTTCCTTTGGAAGAGTTGGAACTCCGCGGCGGAGAAATAAAATGCATAGTCTGCGGCTACAGAATTCTGAAAAAGGTGAAACCGCCCGTAGTCAAACGTGTTCCAGCTAAATAGAACTAGAAGGCAAGCTACTTAATCAATGAAAAAAGGGTTGTTTCAAGGAACACTGACACTTGCTGTTAGAAGATTTCTTTTTCTCCAATCTTGCGAAGAGCTCTTCCGCGAAGTTTTATTGTTGGACCGACGACTTCTTCGGGTTGTTTTTCTACAGTTTTTCTTTTCACAGTTTCTCCGCAGACCCCTCTGGGCAGCAGTCGTCTTTTTATGCAAATGGCGTACGTGCAGTTTGCAACATTACACATTTCTTCGGTCAATCTGCACCATACACCATCTCGTCTGTAAACCGCAGCGTTTTTTGCGCACTTAAAGGAATTACATGTTGGAGAACAAGCCTTCACTTGAGCCAACACATGCACGACCTTTAACCATTTATTTTAATAAAACTCTTGTATCGATACAGCTTCTTCCTTGATAAATAGTCACTTGACTTTTGATATAAACCTTTTTCCCTCAGACTCCTTATTTTAACTCTGGCTTTTCGTTTTTTTGAGAAGTCTTATGGCGTTTTCTGCGGTAAACCTCTATTGCAAGAAAGAAAACAACAGCTAATACGATTATTATCGCGGTTACTAAATGAATTGTTTCGATTAAGAAACCTGCTAACACGACATATTTTCCTAGTTTTATTTCAATTGTTGTTGAACCTTCAATAATATAATTTCCTCCAGCGTAAGGTTGCGTTTGGTCGGTTAAATAGACTGTTATTTGAATCTTTCCACCAATAACGTTGTCGAACGTCACTGCGCCATTAGCTTGTGTACGATAGGAGCGTTCAGCCAAACCTTCACGTTGTAAAACTACAAGTGCATTAGGAATGGGCTGTCCAAAATAATCAACAACTCTAACAGTAATATCTAAACCATATAGGCTGCAGCTGATGGACACATTTTTATTTTCAAAAAGAGCAACAATAGTTTCGTTAAGTTTTATACCGTTTTCTTCATAAACTTCTACAGTGTAATTGCCGAAAACAGCGCTAAAAACAACTATTCCTTCAGCATTCGTTTTGTTCTCGTAAAATATTCCACCCATAAACTCTCGAAGCCTCACTGTGGCGTTGTTGATTGGTCGGCTATCTGCATTTGGGTTTGTGACATTTATCTGTAGAGTTAATGTGGGACAAGTTATGTTTATGACAAACCAAGCCACCGTATCCGCATTTACAAACAGGTTTGATAGGGTTGTTTCATTAAAAAGTATGTTATAACGTGAAACATTGAAAGCATAAGTAACATTAGGCAAGAGAGAATGGAATACTGCTATTCCAGTAAGGTTGGTGGTTGCCGTCAAGTTTTCAGGTGAAAGGAACAAACCGGCTTCTGGAATTCTCACTTCAACACTGCCTACAAAGGCTTTCACTAAAACTCGGAGGTTGGTGAGGTTGCATGCAAAATCTAATGAAGCAGCTTCGGTAATGTTTAGCCAATGTTCACCAACTTTTTGGTCTCTGTAATATGCCTCGCCTGTGTAGTTTCCAATTTCAAGCTCAACATATGCCAAACCGTCAGAATTACTTGTTGCATTTACTACAGACGTAGCGTTTTCGTAAACTCTCAGTGTTACATTGCGAACCGGTTCACCCGCAAGATTTCTTGTTGTAATGTTGACACCAAAACCAGGAACCATGAAACTTTGGATGTCAGGCGGATTTTTAGTTGTGTTCCCGAATGTTGAGGTGATATTAAGAATATATGTGCCTATTGTAGCGTTGGAAGGAATAGTCCAATTTGCGTAGACTATGCCCTCACTTGTAGTGTTTATGCTTTCCGAGTGTAGCATTGTTCCTCCGAAGCTTATTGTTATTGTAACATTTTCTTCTACTTTGTAACCTAACGCCTTAATGTCAACCAGATCGAACCTGTGGTATTCAGTGGCGTTTGTTAATCCTACAAAAAAGGTTGCAGATGCTAATGTGGTATTGAAGAATACTTTGTAGTTGCCAGTGTAGTTGGTGTTTGCATCGCCTAGAAACTCGTCTGGGAAATAAACTGTTTGGCTCCCGTTACCTTTATCAGAAGTTGCAATATTGAGCATTTTAGCGTAAGAAGCATTTGTGGGTGTTTGAACCGTGATGTTTGCAACATAAGATGCACTTGCGTCTCCTCCAATTATGGTCGCGTTGATTGTCGCGGAGTCTCCTTCTTGTCTTTGCAGTGGCTGTGCAACTGGAACTATCTCCAGAAAGTATGATGTTAATACTGTAAATGTTGAAGTGTAATTCTCTCCAGCACTATCATCAAGAAGCGTCACATTGTGGCTGCCCGCAAAAGTGTTGGGAACGCTAAATGTTTTATTTACTAGATACCCTTCAGCTGTTCCACTTGCAACAGTGTCTCCGTCAAACTTGATAGTGAAAGTTCCATTTGCAGTTGATATGGTGCCATTTAATTGAACAGATGCTCCAACTTTTGCCGAAGAAGGATCCAAAGAGACGATTGCTGTTATAGCTTTCGCTCTTGGTATAAAATAGAAGAGAGTTACTGTTAAAGAGAGAATGAGCATTAGAACTGTTAAAGATTTAGATTTTCTGTTCCAAGATTGCGTCAAATGTTTTTCCCTCGTACGTTTCCTCTGGATTTGTGAACACTTCTAATACTGTGAACATTTTAAACTTTACCTTTTTGATAGTAAGGTTTAAACAGAAAACTAATTGCATACAAATACATTGACTTAACTGCGAGAGAATTCGTTTGATTAATGAACTCTTAAACCTCGTTCAAAAGCATGAGGAATGGCGAGGAAAGCAATGCCTCAACCTAATACCTTCTGAAAACGTTATGAGCCCCGCTGTACGTAAACTGCTTTCTTCAGAACTTGGGCATCGCTACACTGCAAGAGACCGCTTCTACATGGGCACACGCTACATTGACGAAATTGAACAGTACGGAGAAGAAATCGCAAAAAAAGTGTTTAGAGCTAAGACTGCAGATTTGCGCCCACTTTCAGGACACATTGCCGATTTGATTTTCTTGGCTAATTTCACGGCGCGTGGCGACACGCTAATGTGCATTTCTCCAGAAAACGGTGGGTACCCTGGAATGTGGAAAGACGCTCTAGCGGGACTGTTAAGCCTCAAAACTGTGCCGTTTCCTTTTTCGAAAGATGACATGAACATACAAGTTGAGAAAGCAAAAGAAACCATTAAACGTGTTAAACCTAAAATCGTGATTTTCGGTGCAAGCCTAATCACCTTTCCACATCCAGTAAAAGATTTAGCAAAAGTTGCCCGAGAAAATGGCGCATGCGTAGGATTTGACGGCTCCCATGTCTTGGGACTTATTGCTGGCGGCCAGTTTCAAGACCCACTAAGAGAAGGCGCCTATGCCCTTTTCGGCTCCACACACAAAAGCTTCTTCGGACCTCAAGGAGGAATAATTCTAGCAGACGAAGAGCACGGTGAAATTCTCAAGGAGAAGGTATACCCAGGTTTTGTAGATAATGCCCACTGGAATCGTATTGCAGCGTTGACTTTGGCACTGGCAGAGATGGAAAAATTTGGAAAAACTTACGCAACGCAAGTGGTTCGCAACTCGCAAACTTTAGCAAAAGCCTTGTTCGATTATGGTTTTCCTGTTATCTGCAGTCATTTGGGATTCACCAAATCGCACCAAGTAATAATGGATTATGGGAGCTACGAGCAAGGAAGAGTTATTGCAGAAAAACTTCAACTTGCAAACATCATCACTGATTGCGTCATAAGAATTGGCACTTGCGAAGTCACAAGACGTGGAATGAAAGAACAGGAAATGCTGCGAATCGCTGAATTAATTAAGAGAACACTCATTGATAAGGAATCGCCAGAAAAAATCAGAAAAGATGTTGCAAAATTTTGCGATGCATTTCAGAAGATTGAATATTGCTTTAAATAGTGAGCTGTTTTATTTACCATCCTAATTTCATATTCAAATGGCACATGATAGCATCAAGAAGTGGTACGCTTGGAAACTTTAGTTCCTTCAGCGCTTATACAAGCCTTAAAAAAACAGAAATATCACTTTGTAGGTCGTCACTCAGCCGTTAAAAGATGCAGATGGCTTTACGAAACGCTAATCCATGATAGACCGTGCTATAAACAAAAATTCTATGGCATAAAAACACATCAATGCATACAAATGACCCCTGCAGCTTTTTTCTGTACTCAACAATGCCTCTTCTGTTGGAGGGCCCAGACTGATGATTTACAGATTACATGGAACGAAATGAAACTGCCGTCATGGGATTCTCCTGAAGAAATTGTTGACGGAAGCATCAAGGCGCAACTTAAAATTTTAAGCGGATACAAGGGCAATCCAAAAGCTAACAAACGCAAATTCATGGAAGCTCTAACTCCAAAACACGCCGCGATAAGCTTGACTGGAGAGCCTACTCTCTATGAAAATATCGGGGAACTAATCAAGGCTTTTCACAAAAGAGGATTCACCACTTTTCTCGTTTCTAACGGAACTTTACCTTCAGTTCTAGCAAAATTAAGCGAAGAACCAACGCAGCTTTACATTTCTTTTTGTGCTCCAGATGAAGAATCATTCAAAAATGTTTGCCGTCCACAGATTCCAAACGCATGGGAAAAAATGAACGAGACATTATCGCTTTTGCCCAGTTTTAAATGCCCCACAGTGATTCGGATAACATCGGTGCGCGGTTTAAACATGAAAAACATTGAAGGCTACGCTAAACTCATTACGAAAGCTAATCCAACCTACATTGAACCGAAGGCTTACATGCATGTGGGATTTTCTAGGCTTCGGTTAGGCTATGAACACATGCCAAGTTTAGCGGAAATAGTGGAATTTGGAAGACAATTAGCAACAGAAACCGGATACTTTATAATTGATAAATCCGCAGAGAGCAGAGTTTTATTATTGAGTAGAATGGAGAAACCCATAAGATTTGGTAACGGGTAGTATTTGTTGCATATGATTCAAAAATTTCCGGTATTTTATGAGACGGTTCGCTCCTTTGAGAATGTTGTGATAAAAAAGCTTAAATATCATCCTCTATACAATTGTTTTCTTAAACCAAAAATTAAATCAAGGTGTGAACAAGAATGGTTAATGAAGGAAGAGGGCGACTGTTCAGAAGAAAAGACGGAAAATTTCTAATATACCTACCAAAAGACCTAGCGGAAGACAGTATGTTCCCATTTAAGGGCTCAGACTCCATATTCGTCAAAATAAGCTTCAAACTAGGAGACAATAAACTGCTAGTAGAGAAATGGAAGGAACCTCCGCCACAGCCACAGTGAAAACTCAAAAAGTTAACAGACTGGGCTCTTTCCCCATTTTTTCTTGTTTCTACACATAATAAAACACTTATCTATTTCCTTCTTTAACTAGAAACGGTGCTTATTACGTGCCATCCTTAAAAAATATTCTGCGCGAAATAAGGAAAGAATTGAAAGAAAAAGAGAAGATACGAGAAAACGCTCAAAAAAACATGCGGAAAGCAACAAGCCTCTCTAAACAAGCGATACTTCTGATTCATCAGAAAAAATTAGAAGAAGCAAAGAAACTTGTCCAAGACGCAAAAGAAATTCTTTCACAGCTTAACAAGTTGTCAGTCAAGTATCCAGACATAATTTATGGTGGCTTGTTTGATTCTGCATTACAAGAGTATTCAGAGGCAAACATATTCCTAAGCTTGGTAGAAAATGAAACATTTGTATCGCCAGAAGAAGTAAACGTTCCTTCGGTTGATTATGTTCTTGGATTAGCAGATGTCATTGGAGAGTACAGACGTTTGGCTTTGGATGCTTTACGCGAAGGCAGTGTAGCAAAAGGAGAAAAATGCTTACAGACGATGGACCATATCTATGTTGAACTTATGTCCATGGATGAGGCTTACATGCTTGTTCCAGGTCTCAGAAGAAAATGTGATGTTGCAAGAAAAATTATTGAGACCACACGCGGAGATATAACTCAGGAAATGCGAAGAAAATCTTTAGAAGAATATTTGAGGCGCTTTGAAAAATCGCAGAGAAAAAAAGGAACCTAAAAAGGTTACCTAAATGGGTGATACGGGTATAAAGCCTAAATTTTCAGTAGAAAAAGCTCATAAAGCACAGTTGTATTTGTCCCATCGAATTATTTTTGAGGATAAGCTTCCTAGAAAGATTCGTTTTGTCGCGGGTGTGGATGTTGCTTATGTTAATGGTATGTCGATTGGTGCAGTTGCAGTGCTAGATTATGATTCTCTTAGGCTTATTGAATCACAAGTAGCCCTTTGTAAAACAAGCTTTCCATATGTGCCTACACTTCTTTCCTTTAGAGAAATTCCCTCCGCTGTTTTATGTATAAGAAAGTTGAAAACTCAACCAGACGTTTATCTTATTGACGGCCAAGGTTTTGCACATCCATATCGCTGTGGATTCGCAAGCCATTTAGGTCTTGTGATAAAGAAGCCAACGATAGGTGTTGCAAAGAGCAGACTTTTCGGAGAAGTTGAAAGTGCAGAAATTGAGAAAGACGTTGCTTTCCTAAGACATAAAAATGAAGTTATTGGCGCTATGGTTACAACAAAGCGTGGGTGCAAACCAGTCTATGTTAGTGTTGGACACATGGTTTCCTTAAAAACCGCCATAAAAATTGTTAAGCACTGCACGCGTAATCACCGCATCCCAGAGCCAATTTTAAAAGCTCATGAAATAGCGACGACGAAAAAACGAAAAATCCATATCGTCTCAGCAACAACAAAGGAACAGTGATACTAGAATTGCTTCACCCGAAACTTGCGGTTTTAGCGAAAAAGATTCGTGACAAGAAACTTCGAGAAAAAGTTATTGAATTGCTGGAAAATCCATCATTCGAAATAAACGAGAAAAAATATCCGAGCTTGTCTTTAGACGTGTCACCAGCAGGGCTTTCCCATCATCATTGCTATCCAGGCGGTTACGTAGAACATGTCGTTTCAACTGCAAACCTCGCGTTGGCAATGTGTAATTCTATTGAGAAGGTTTATCATGGAAAGGTAAACCGCGATTTGGTTCTGGCTGGAGTTTTGTTGCATGACATTTTCAAGCCCGCCACGTATACTGTGAATGAAAACGGCAGTTACGGTTCAACACGCCTAGCCGATTACATGGACCATCTGTCGCTTGTGGTTTCTGAGCTTGTTCGACGAGATTTTCCGTTAGAATTAATTCATGTAGTGTCTGCGCATCATGGAGATTATGGCCCAATTAGACCGCATACAGTCGAAGCGTTAGTTTGCCATTTGGCAGATTTGATGGATTCACGATTGAATGGTGAAATTTTGAATGCAGCAGCCTATTTAATGAGAAAAAGTGTTGGCGAAGAATTGCGGGGATTGACTTCGAAGGAAGCCTTCGACATAATCAATTCGAAGGTTGTCGAAGGTTGGGAAGGCGTGGCGAAAACTATTGAGAAGATAAAACGAAAGAGAAAACCTCGCAAAACTTAATAGTTGTTTTCGCGTGAAGATTTGAAAAATGGTGAACACCAAAATGGAAATTTCGTTTGAAGAATTTCAAAAGTTGGATTTGCGTATCGGAAAAATTGTTGAGGCAAATCAGATTCCGGGTTCGCGGAACTTAATAAGGATGATTGTGGATTTTGGAACGGAAAAACGGCAGGCTGTTGCAGGGCTTCTTCAATGGTATAAACCCGAGGGGTTAGTCGGCAAAAAGTATGCGTTTATACTGAATCTTCAACGGCGAAAGTTCATGGGTATTGAATCTCAATGTATGATTTTGGCTGCAGAAGACAATAAAGGCAATGTTGTAGCGTTACAGCCAGAGAAAGACATCACGGAAGGAAGTAAAATACACTAGAAAAGGCATTCAGCTTAACAGTCTTGTTATAGCCTCAGCTTTTTCCTTGTTACCGACAAGACTTTCAATCATTTCTCGGTCTAAATCAAGCCACTTGGCAAGACCTGCAGCTATTTCCGCGTTGTTTTTGAATATTATTCGCAGATAGGGAAGAACTTCTTTTGTGGCTCTAACGGCTGAAATGTGACATTTACGCTTAATCTTATATCCAATGTTTAGCTGTGCAGCACGTTCAGCTTTAGACCGCGACAACATTTGTATGCGTTCGGGAAATTTGAAGGGTATCCACCCGTGAATTTTAGTGTTCTGTCTAGCCATAGCCACGCCTGCAGTCAGATAGTCAATCACGTAGCGCATAAAACTCCAGTCTTGAGTTAACCGGATTCTACCGCGATATACGTCTGCCATTGAAAGTGCATCCATCGCCTTAGCTAAGTCATGTGGGTCGGTTAAATGCGCTGGAGCGTTCTCGTATATCCACTCAAAAAGCATGTCCACGTCAACATCAGCCATGTCCGCCGCTTGTTTAGCGCCAACACAAGTTTTCCCGTAAAGTATCATTCTCAAAACATTAAAAATCGTATCTTGCCTATCACGGTAGCCAAGCCAAGAAACATCCTCGTAAGTTAGCCTTTTCTTGCCTTGAGCTAGAGCTTGAAGGTCATTTATTGCGGAGCGAATGTCGCCTTCAGAGCGTTGAGCAATGAATTTTAAAGCGTTTTCGTCAGCTTGAATTCCTTCGAGTGAGCATATGCGTTTTAGATGCTTCGCAACTTCGCCGGCTGGCGGCTTCTTGAACTCTATTAGGAGACAGAAAACGCGAAGATTCGTAAAGCGCGGGTCATAGACATTGTTAGCAATAAGAACAACTGGGCACTGGGCAGTTTTCACAATCTCAGTTATAGCTTTCACTCCGCCTCTGTCAGCCGTGCCCGTCAACCCGTCCAACTCATCGAGCAAAACAATTCTTTTTCCGCCAAACAATGACCCAAACTGTGAGGCCAATCCAGCGAACCGTTTGACAGCGTCTTCTGTTCGATAATCACTTGCGTTTTTCTCCACCAGCTCCATTTTAAAGTCATTAGCAAAAGCCTCAACAGTAACGGTCTTTCCAACGCCTGGCGGTCCATAAAGAAACGCTGCTCGTTTTTTAGGAATGCCTTTCTCCCAAGATTTTACCCATTCACCAAATTTTTCAATTGCCTCTTTGTTTCCAACAACTTCCGCTAAGGATTTCGGTTTATACTTAAGGGTCCAAGTTGTATACACGGGAGACTGCACCCATTTAGTTCTTCTTACCTATTTCGGAGCCAGCTTCAACAAGCCTAGCCAACAAAGCACTCAATTGAACCTCTTCATCTGCGCCTTCAACAAGTCTGTAATCTATTTCGCCAACAATGGCGGCCAGTTTTATCTTCCACGGTTCGGGGATTTCTGCTCTGAAAATTTCCGTGTGGATTTGCCGAATTATGTCGCTTCCAGCTACCCCATACTTTTGAATCATATCGCGCAACTGTTTTCTTGCTTCTAGAAAATCGCCGTTAATGGCGGTTTCAATCATCTTTTGAACATCAGCGGGGTTAGCTCTTCCAGCAATAGAATACACAACTTTCTGGTCTACTGGTTTGTTTAGTGAAGCCGCCGCTTGAAGAGTGTTTATTGCTTTTCTTAGGTCTCCGCCGCAAACCTCAAAAATCGCATCTAACCCTTCTTTCGAAAGTTTGACGTTTTCTTTTTCTGCAATACACTTCAGATACTTGTCTTGCTCTTCTCTGGGTAAGAAAGTAAAGCGAAAAGGCGCACAGCGGGATTGGATGGGCTCTATTATTTTTCCACTGTAATTGGCGCATAAAATGAAACGGCATGTTTCTGTGTAACGTTCCATCGTTCGCCTTAACGCTTGTTGGGCGTCAGCTGTCATATTGTCCGACTCATCCAAAATCATGATTTTGAAAGGAATCTCCCCTATAGAGCGAGCTCTTGCGAACGTTTTCACGGTTTCCCGAACAACGTTTATTCCTCTCTCGTCGCTTGCATTCAACTCCATAAGATGTTCTCTATATACGTCGCCGTAAAGGTCCCGTGCCAAACAAAGCGCAGCCGTGGTTTTCCCCGTACCCGGCGGACCAGCAAAAATGCAATGCGGCACATTTCTGGATTTAACGAAACTTTTCAAGCGTTCAACTATTTCTTTCTGATCGACCATGTCGTCAAGTGTTTTCGGTCGGTATTTTTCAGCCCACATTTCAAAGCTCATAAACGACGCCTCTACCATACCCTATTAATCATGTTTTTAATTAATATGCTGTTCTAGTAGGTGCGCTTCTGAATTTCTTAAGTTTCTGCACAACTTTCAATGTGTTTTCTCTTCTTTTTCAAGAAAACCTGTTAGGAAAATGGCGTATTCACATGGATGCTCATTTTGAAGCAGAGATTTTATGATTTTGATTTTTCCTTTTTTGCCATGGCTTACTCGAGAGATGACATAGTCCAAGGTTTTTTTGCGTACGGTGCAAAGCCAAGTTTTCTGTTGATTTTTAACCAACTTATAATACGGGCATGTTTTGTATTTGAGTGTGAAACCGCCTTCAAAGTATTCTATTTCAACTTCTATGCCTAACTCTCTGTACATGTCAATTAGTCTGTCGCCCACTTCTCTGATGGTCCACGGATAATCTTCCGGAAACATTTCATCCAATTGCTCTTTCTCAAGCGCAAATGCTTCTTCCACAGTTTTGCATGAAGTCATCTCGTCAACAAGCGTCTGCATTATTCTTTTCCTTGGTACAGGCTCCAAAACCGGCTTCTCAAGCAGTTTAAGTTTGAAACTAAGGAGATTTTGGAACACTGTTGTGGAAATGTCGTAGCCGAGTTCTCTAAACATCGACTCGATAAGCATTCGCTGACTGTTCATTATTAAAGGCTCAACTCTTTTGAAAATCATGGTGAAATGTTCTTCGTCAACGAACCGTACTTCTGCGTCTGGTTGAGTTGCGTTGATGCTTTTGAGGATAAAATTCTGTGACAGCCTTCTGATTTTTTCCGGGTCATTTCTTGCAAGCATACGAATAGCGTTTGCAATGCGAACGCCGGTGGCGCGGTATATTTCATCAAATTTTTGCCTGTCAGTTTCATAAACTTTCGATGCGAAGGAATTAAAAAGTTCACGGGGAACCGGGACAACATCTAGAAATTGCTTGCCAATTGTTTGGAAAAGACTCAATTCAGCTAATTGGTCGAGGAGGCTTTGGTCTTCGGCGCCGACGTATTTTACTGTCATGTTCACGGTTGTGTGTTCGATTGAATAGTTTACAAGTTTCCATCCGCGGGTTGCGAGCATGACAGAGAAGGCTGCAACGGATATGCGAGTTACTGGAATTGCTGTCACTTGAAAAACTAGTTCTAACGTGTTTTCTTCTTTTTCCGCTAATACCTTTGCTTGCCTAAACCAATTCATTTTGACACATGCAGAAAGCAATCCTTTCACAAAATCTTTAGGCTCTTTAGGAAGCTCATCTGCACCTAAAGCAATCCGCACGTCCTCTATGAAAGAACCTAAGTCTGTGACTGGTTCTTCCAAATGTTTTTCAGCCCAACTCATGAAGGCGGGTCCAACCAACATGAGGTTATTTTTGAACAATCCCGGTGTCACATTTGACAATCTCTTTTCAATCTGTTGGTCAAGAAACTCGATAAACTCTTTTCTTCGTAGAGGGTAAACTTCTGAGCGAATCATTTTAACGACAATGTCTTCCCCCATCATGCGGAGGTCAAAAGGAACTCCTATGCCTTCAAGAATGGTTGCAATTTGAAACGCCACTATTTCGGGTAGACGTTTGAATGCTTTTGGTCGCAGTATAGCGACACTGTCTATCTCGCTGTAGGAGGGAATGTCAAACATTCGCGTTAAATTCTTAATTTCTTCAAGAACTGAGATAAACTCTTTGAAGTTGGATGGGGTTTTCCAAGCAACCGACCCCTTCAAGATTTCAATAATATTCTTTGCTTCCGCTTTTTGTTCCTTTAAGAGAGACTCAATGGTTTTGTCTCCAACAGCAACATCTAACAAGCTGTCTAAGGTTTTCCTGCCAATAGATGTTAAGTCAAGGGCTTCTCTAAGGTTCGTCTGCTCACTCATCCTTGCCTTTATCACACAGTCGTCGCATGAACCAACCTTATCAACTCTTAAGAGAGTTTCTACTGCTTTTTCAAGAACGCGGCTTTTTGTTCCATACGTTTTTGCTAGCTCTTCGAGTGCTTCGTTGGTTTTTCTAGTTATTGTTGTGTGAAGATGTACGGACATGATTTATCACACGATTATCGTTTTATCGGTTGCTTTTAAACATGTTCACAAAAATCAACAAATGTACATTAATAAGCATAGAAAAAAGAAGGTAGTTTAGCTGGGTACTATTGGAGAAACCGCTTTTCCCTTGCGCGCCATCATAGCGTCAGCAACTCTTTTGACGGCTAACATGTAAGCTGCAGTTCTCATGTTCACATTATGCTGCGTTGACATTTTGAGAACGTCGTTGAAAGCTTTGGTTATGGTATCCTTCAGTTTGGCACGTACTTCTTCCTCTGTCCAATAGTAATTCATTTGGTTCTGTACTTGCTCAAAATAGCTAACAATGACACCGCCCGAATTTGCTAGAATGTCTGGAATGACGAATATTCCTTTCTTGTATAGGATTTCGTCAGCCTCAGGTGTTACTGGACCGTTGGCGCCTTCCGCAACTATCTTTGCTTTAATATTTGGTGCATTCTTTTCGGTTATCTGATTCTCCAAAGCAGCGGGAACGAGTATGTCACATTCCATTTCCAGCAATTGCTCATTTGTTATGAGTTGGCTACCAGGGTAATCAACCACAGAACCTGTCTTATCCTTATGCTCTAACACTTTCACAGGGTCTAAGCCTTGCGGATTGTATATACCGCCTTTGGAGTCTGAAACTGCGATAATTTTGCATCCGATTTCATGGAGCAATCGTGCTGCATGATACCCAACGTTTCCGTAGCCCTGCACCGCCACTGTAGCGCCTTTCAAGTTTATGCCTAAATGGTTAGCTGCCTCAACAACCGTGTACATCACGCCCCTTGATGTAGCCTCGTTTCTTCCAAGCGAACCACCGACATTAACTGGTTTGCCTGTCACTACGCCAAAAACAGGATACCCTACGATTTCGCTGTATTCATCCATTATCCAAGCCATCATCTCTGCGGTTGTGTAAACATCAGGCGCTGGGACATCAGTGAAGGGTCCTATAAACTTGGAGATCGCACGTGCGTATCCTCTTGTTAGTCGTTCAAGTTCTGCCTTTGACATCTCCTTAGGGTTGCATCTTATTCCGCCTTTTCCACCGCCAAGCGGCAGTCCAGTCACAGCTGTTTTCCAAGTCATCCAAGCGGCTAAAGCTGTAACTTCGTCTAGCGTTAGGTCAGGGTGGTATCGTATGCCGCCCTTAGTTGGTCCTAAAGCGTCATTGTATTGTACACGATAGCCTGTGAAAACACGGACGCTACCGTCGTCCATGACTACTGGAATGTTCACGATAAAAGCACGCATTGGATGCTTCAATATTTCATGAATACCTGGATCTAAGTTCAGTTTTTGAGCTGCAATGTCTAACTGTTTAAGGGCGGCTTCGTAAGGGTTTGGCACGACAATGGGAGGCGTTAATGTCTCGATGTTAATGAAAACTGCTGTTTGAAGTTTTTCTATCAAAGTTTTGAGAATTTCACGCGCCACTTCGCCGTTACCGCCACCATTGCTTCCGTAGAACCAATGGTAAGCTTCAGCTAAGGCATCTGGTCGGTTTGACAAGAAAGATCCTGCTGGTGCCATTTTGGGATTTTCAGCGAAGTAGTCAATTAAAACTTGCAGCATGTTTAGTTCGTCTCTTGAGAGAGGTAGCAATTTTTTCAGCGGTTCAGGCGCTTTGACGTGAACGTATTTGGCTTCGTTGATTTTTTTCTGAAGACCTTCAAAGACCTTCCATGCATCTTCCGGTGGGATGCCGAAGTTTTCAGAGTATGTGGTTACCAGAGCATAGTGGGCTGTTGTGTAACTTTCAATTTTGGCTGTGAGTTCTGGTTTTTCAGCGAAAAAGTCTGCCATAAGTTTCAGCATTCCTAGTTCTCGCGCCGAAAGTTCTACTAGATTCAACATTTCATTTCATTCCTCCGGAACCACAATAAGACCAATGTTCAACTATAGAAACATTATGTCCATTATGTACACGCGTGTACAACATCATTAACATAAGCCGAATCGCAACATAACGTTTTTAACCGCGTCAGAGAACTCAAAACGTGAGTGTGCAGTGCAATGCAGACTGACCAAACAGTTTTTTATTCAACCGGCATAAAAAGTCTTGACCAAATTCTAGGCGGAGGTTTAATACTGGGCGAAAACGTTTTATGGGAAATTGAATCTGGAACATTCGCCAGAGAATTCCTTTACTCATTCATAAAACAAGGCATAATAGAAGGAAACCAAGTAATCTACCTAGATTTTATTTATCCCCCACAAGCGTTAATGTTGCAGTTTACTCCCTTAATCAAAACATTACCAAGTGAGTGGGAAAAGAGACTGTTGGTGCTCGACTGTTTTTCAGAAGCTGCTGGACAAGGCGAACTCATCTTCAGCGACTTTTATGACAGAGCGCCTTCATGGATGAGAAAAGTCCCAAGCTCGAAGGACCCGGAGAGGTTTCATCACTTTTTTGGAAGAATAGAAAGAGAATTTGTAACACCGGGCACGCGGCTTGTTTTTAACAGTTTGTCTCTCATGGAGCACAACTGGGGAAGAGACGCGGTGAAAGCTTTTTTTGGACATGTCTGTCCTGCGTTATATGCGTATCAAACCTTAGCTTATTGGACGATGGCGAAAAACGCACATCCGAAGGAGTTTTGCGCGATGATTGAACACATGACGCAGGTTGTTATTGACTTGTCAAAAAATGGCGACAAAAACTTCATCAAAATAAGGAAGGCTGGAGGAAGATATGATGCCCAGACTTATCAGCAACGAGAATACAGGGTTAAAGGGCTTCAAATAGACATTCTCTGATTAACGCCACTGTAAAATCATGGTTTAATGTTCACGAATGTTCATTTTTGCGGCAGTTTAAAGCAACGCTTAAATTCTAACGCAAATATCCCTTCATACTCCAAAAAAGTTTGCATTTGTAAAGGTGAAAGAAAATGAGTGAACGAGTACACAGAAACAGTTCGTACCTAAACGGAAAATCAACCACCGGAACAACCACACGCGTCAAAGACACAAGCCCAACAAGCGGAATGTGCCCAATATGCATTCGTGACTGCCCAATAATGTGCGAAATCAGCCTATCAGGTTTCAGAGGAAGAGAGGCCCTCTATCCAGAACCAGTCCAATTTGGATACAGCACTGCAGGAGCACTCAAAGACTTCGGACTAGACTGGTCCCACTTCAACATACAAGCAGGCTTGTTCGAAGCGCTTGGAATAGAGGAAAACTCCGATGTCGCTCTTTTCCCAAACGTAAGCACAGAAACCAGAGTTGGAGGCATACCAATAAAAGTTCCAATACTAGCAGGCGCATTCGGTTCAACAGATGTCGCTAGACTAAACTGGGAAGGCTTAGCAATAGGCACAGCACTTTCAGGCGCAATAATAATCGTTGGAGAAAACGTTTGCGGCATGGACCCCGAAGCACAAATCACTAACGGTAAAGTAACCTACTCAAAAGAACTGAAACGCAGAGTTGACTTGTTCAGAAAGTTCTGGGATGGAAAATACGGCGAAATTGCCGTGCAAACAAACGTTGAAGACCAAAGACTAGGAGTTGACGTCTACGCAATATCAAAACTGGAAGTAAACGTTATCGAGAGAAAATGGGGACAAGGCGCCAAAGCCATAGGCGGCGAAGTACGTGTCAGAGACCTGGACAGAGCAATAATGCTGAAGAAAAGAGGATACGTAGTAATTCCAGACCCAGAAGACCCCACAGTGCAGCAAGCATTCAAGGAAGGCGTTTTCAAATCTTTCGAAAGACATAGCAGAGTAGGCATACCAAAAGAAAAGAACATGATTGAAGACATAGAATGGTTGCGAAAGCAAGGCGCGAAACATGTAACACTAAAAACAGGCGCTTATAGACCCTCGGCAGTTGCCTACACAATGAAAATAGCCTCAGAAGCAAAAATAAACGCCGTATACTTCGATGGAGCAGGCGGTGGAACAGGCATGAGTCCCGTCCCAATGATGGACGAAATGAGCATACCAACAGTTTACTTAGAAGCAATAGTTCTCAAATGCGCGCAATTGCTAAAGAAGAAAGGACGTTACGTGCCAGACATCATCATGGCGGGAGGCTTCATAAACGAAACACAGATTTTTAAGGCAATAGCAATGAGTAACTTTGGAGACGGCCCCTTTGTGAAGGCAGTGTTAATGGGACGCTCGCCCTTGACGGCTGTTATGAAGGCAAACTACTTCAAACAGCTTTCAGAAGAAGGCAAACTTCCAAAAGCCTTTGCAGACAGGTTCGGCAACACTCCAGAGAAGTTCTTCATTGCAGCGCCAGAATTGAAAGAAAAATACGGAAACAGATTTAAAGAAATACCATGGGAAGCCGTAGCACTTTACACGTACTTAACTGACCGCATAGGCGTAGGACTAAAGCAACTTCTAGCAGGCAACAGAAAATGGAAACTGGAACTTATCAACAGAAACGACTTGATGAGTTTGTCAGAAATTGCCGCACAAGTCACTGGCATACCTTTGGCGCACGAAGCGGAAAAAGACGCTGTTGAAAGAATACTGGGCTAACAGCATCCTCTTCTCTTTTTTTAGTTTCCAGTTAAAATCCTTAAATTTAAGAACAAACAAGCAGATAGAATACTATGGAGGAAAAGATTCTATGGGAGAAACTCAATCAGCACTAAGTGTTGCATGTGAACAATTGAGAATAGCTGCAGAAAAATTAAAACTAGACCCAGGAATACACGAGATGCTCAAGCACCCAAGAAGGTCACTCATAGTTTCTATTAATGTAAAGATGGACAATGGCAACGTTTGCACCTTCTCCGGTTGCCGCGTACAGCATAACGATGCAAGAGGACCTTTCAAAGGCGGAATACGCTATCACCCAAACGTCTCTCTAGATGAAGTTACAGCCCTAGCAATGTGGATGACATGGAAATGCGCAGTTGTGGACATACCATATGGTGGCGCAAAAGGAGGAGTATGCTGCAACCCTAAGGAGATGTCAAAGGCAGAACTTGAACGACTAACAAGACGGTACACAACCTTAATTTTTGACATAATTGGACCATACCGTGACGTGCCAGCACCAGACGTTTACACAGACGCGCAGACAATGGCGTGGATAATGGACACGTATAGTCAATTCAAGGGCTACAGCGTACCAGAATGCGTCACCGGCAAGCCCATAAGCGTTGGCGGTTCGGAAGGAAGGGCAGAAGCCACATCACTTGGTGTTGTAGTCTGCGCGAGAGAAGCCGCTAAAAATTTGGGATTAAAGCTGAAAGGCGCTACAGTGGCGGTGCAGGGCTACGGAAACGTTGGTTGGAACGCGGCAAAAATAGCCTATGACATGGGCTGCAAAATCGTGGCAGTAAGCGACTCAACTGGAGGAGTATATTGTGAGAAAGGCCTCAATCCTTACAAAATATACCAACACAAATCCAAAACAGGTTCAGTAACCAATTATGAAAAATGCGAAAACATAACAAACGAGGAACTCCTCGAAACAACATGTGACATACTAATACCAGCAGCACTAGAAAATCAGATAACCAAAAAGAACGCAAACAAAATAAAAGCAAAAATAGTTGCGGAAGGCGCCAACGGACCAACAACCCCGGAAGCAGACAAAGCACTTCACGAAAAAGGAATACTTCTCGTTCCAGACATCTTGGCTAACTCTGGCGGCGTAACCGCAAGCTACTACGAATGGGTCCAAAACCTCACAAGAGAACATTGGACAGTTGAAGAAGTAAACCGAAAATTAGAAGACAAAATGGTTAAGGCCTTCAACGATGTCCACAAATTGGCGAAAAAAGAAAAAAGCGACATGCGAACCGCAGCGTTGATGCTTGGTGTTGGAAGAGTTGCAGAGGCAATAAAGACGTTAGGCTTATGGCCATAACAAAAAAAGACATTTTCCACTCTAATTTTATTTATACGTTACAGTTGGAATCGCGCTTTAGAAATTTCTCAAACTTCTAATCTAAGTTTTTAAACTACTGCTCTTATAACTACTTCGCATTAATAACCTCACAATCGGAGAAAGGATAACGAATGCCAAAAAAGTTACCTACGAAAATTGAAAGGTTAGACTTTAGCTTTGAACATTCACCCATAAAAGTCATTGCAAACAGAAATTGCCCAGAAATAAAGCTTGCGGGACTCACTGTGGGACCTTTTGAGGAAGGAAATGAATATGAAATTCAACAGTGGATAGCGAGCGAACTTGAAAAAACGGGGATAGTGCGTTTTCGCGAAGAAGAACGTTTAGATTCAAATAAGCTTTACAAAATTCAATGGACAGAACGTGTTCAAACGGCAGGACAAATCTCAAAATTGCCTGAGAATTTCTATCCAGAACTGCGGAGATACTTAATGCAGCTTAAAGCAGAAATTGCCAAAAACCCAGAGAAAACGCGAGAGTACGAAAAAACTAGGCAGTTGACACAGGACATTGTGAATGCGAGGTTAAAGAAAATTGTTTCGTTGGCATCGTCTCCGACCCGTACTGAGCAAATGCTCAAAAATTTTACTGGAGAGGAAAGGTTTCTTTATGAACAACTCTACAAGCACATTCAAGAATGGAGAACGCAAATATTAAAATGTAAGGTGACAGAACAATGACGGAAGAATTAGAAGCGATAGACCCGCAGGAACGTTTTCAAGAATTTTTCAAAATGGAAAAATACCGCCAAGCAATATCGCAGATTGCGGTTGCGGGTAAAACCTCCCTAATAGTTGATTTTGAAGACCTTGCAACTTTTGACAGGCGACTCGGTGAAGAACTATTAGAAAAGCCAGAAGAGTATTTAAAACATGCAAATAACGCGGCTTTCTCCCAACTTCAAATAGAAGATGCGGAATATGCTGAAAAGCTGACGGACAAAGCAGAAACAGTGACCGTCAGAATTGTGCGACTATGGGAGTCTACACCGCTAAGAAAACTCGGCTCAAACCATATTGGAAAACTCGTCATGGTCGAAGGCATCGTTGTCCGCTCAACACCCGTCCGCCCAATGGTCATAAGAGCAGCCTTCAAATGCAGAAGATGTGGAAACATAACATATCTAGACCAAACTGGACAGTTCCTCAGACCACCCCTCAAGTGCAGAGACCCGACATGCGAAGGAAAAGGACCCTTCGACTTCATACAAGAAGAATCCACATTCATAGACTCACAAGACCTACGCCTCCAAGAAAGACCAGAAGACCTTCCGCCCGGACAGCTCCCAAGAACATTACATGTTAAGCTCGTAGGAAGCGAAATAGTTGATGTGGCGAGACCTGGAGATCACGTTTCTGTAGTTGGAATAATTCGTGCATTCGCGCCGACGCTTCGAGGCGTAGGGAAGCTTAGAGTATTCATGTTACATTTGGACGCTAACTCGGTAGAAGTTCTGGGTAAAGAACCAGAAGCAGCGATTCCATCTCCTGAAGAGGAGGAAAAGATTCTCGAACTTGCAAAAGACCCGTGGATACACCGAAAAATCATGAACTCCATCGCACCATCAATCTATGGATACGACCACGTAAAAGAAGCAATAATGTACCTTCTCTTTGGAGGAGTGCCAAAAACTCTTCCAGACATAACAGTAAGAGGAGAATTAAACGCCCTTTTCATTGGAGACCCAGGAACAGCAAAATCGCAGCTTCTCCAGTACGTGGCTAGAATTGCACCACGAGGATTGTACACTTCTGGACGCGGCACAACAGCCGCAGGTTTAACTGCAGCAGTGATAAGAGAGAAAGGAGGCGGAATGAGCCTCGAAGCAGGAGCACTAGTATTGGCTGACAAGGGAATTGCATGCATCGACGAAATGGACAAAATGCGTCCGGAAGATAGAGTTGCAATTCACGAGGCAATGGAGCAACACACGGTTTCCGTTGCAAAAGGCGGTATAGTCGCAACTCTCAACGCGAGAACCGCAATACTCGCAGCTGCCAATCCCTCCTTGGGAAGATATGAACCGCATCGCACAGTAGCAGAGAACATCTCTTTGCCGGTTACCATACTTTCAAGGTTCGACCTCATTTTCGTCTTGAGAGACGTGCCCGACAAAGACACAGACAGTAAAATGTCAGAGCACATCCTCGAAATCCACAGAAAAGGCTTGAGCCCTGTAGAACCTCCAATACCATTAGAACTATTGAGAAAATACATAAGCTACGCAAAAGGAATCAAGCCAACCCTAACTCCAGACGCATTAAACCGTCTCAAAGATTTCTATTTAACAATGCGTTCAGCAAGCGAAGCGGAAGGCTCGCCAGTTGCAATAACTGCGCGGCAACTTGAATCTTTAGTGCGCATAGCAGAGGCGCGAGCCCGTGCAGCTCTCAGAAAAGAAGTTACAAGTGAGGATGCAGAAGCAGCAATCAACATAATGAAGAAGTCTCTGGCAGAAGTCGGCATAGACGTGTCCTCATACAAGTACGACATAGACATTATAATGACGGGAAAATCCAAAAGCATGAGAGACAAATTGCAAGTGATTCTTTCGACTTTGGCGGAGATGGAAAGAGAAACTGGAATGGTTGAGAAAGCAGCGCTTCTAAATGAGTTAGAAGCAAAATATAAAATTCCAAAAGGAGACGCAGAACGCCTTATCACACAATTATTACGTGAAGGAACAATTTATGAGCCTAGGGAAGGTTACCTAAAAAAGACATAGAATAAACGCAAATGGCTTTGCATATAATAAAAGGGAGGACTGTGCGCTGTCACTCGGAAGCTTCTACGTTGGCTTCTTTGTAGTATTGCGCGTTTGCGGTGAACACTGTTACGCCTACTGTTACGCCGATGTCGCTGACTGAAACGTGGTCTGGGTTGGTTATGTAGACTACCATGCTCCAGCCTGACTTCAGAATTAAGTCGTCATTGGCTTGAGCAAGGTCATAGCTCGTGGTTAGAGGTACTTGTTTGCCGGAAAGTGAGCCGTCGCTGTTTGGAGTGATGTAGGGCAAGTCATCGTTTATTGTGTCCTGTGTTTTGTTGTAGTATATAGTGTTCCAGCTGCACTCTTGACCTCTAACGGATATCTTGTCAATGACGATGTCGCGACCGCCAGTGTTGATTATCAAGAAAGCTGTTTCCGCGAAAGTCGTGCCATTATGCCACGTGTGCAACTTGAAAACTTGGAGACTTTCCTCTTGAACCCTTGTTGTAGTTACGTTGATGGCATAGAAAGTTACAACTGTTGCAAGCAGTACGGAAACCACTAATATTATCAATGTTGTTACTACAACGCTTAGTCCTTTTCTATTCTTTAACATGCGCATAGGTTTCATTCCTACCTGAATTGTTTGAAAAAGTAATTGAAAATGAAAAGTAATAGCATTTGTATGTCACAGAAACTAACGCAATCTAACGATTATGATTCACGCGGTGGATTAAAATTTAAAACTTTACAAAAATATTAGAAGTAAATCCTAACGATTCAGTTTCTATTCGTGAACAAACGTTAAAAATCCAATGGTGTTAGATAGCAATTGTGAATGCTTAATGAAGCCAGTGATGGTTGTTGTTGGCACAAGACCAGAAATAATAAAGATGGCACCAGTTGTCAGAGCCTTACGTAAAAGCAAAATACCGTCAATTTTCGTCCACTGCGGTCAACATTACGATTACAACATGTCTCAGCAGTTTATTGAAGAACTTGAACTTCCAATGCCCGACTATGGGTATAGACTCAAAGCTTACTCGCAAGGAGTTCAAACCGCGCGCATAATAATTCACATGGAAAAATTGTTAAAGAATACTTTGCCAGCTCTTGTTTTGGTGGAAGGAGACACAAACGGAGTTTTAGCAACCACTTTGGCGGCAGTCAAGATAGGAATTCCCGTAGGGCATGTGGAGGCGGGTTTGAGAAGCTTTGACTTGCGCATGCCAGAAGAACATAATAGACGCTTAACAGACCACATGTCCACTTACTTATTCGCGCCAACAAAAACAGCAGAAAACAACTTAAAAAAAGAGAATGTGTGGGGAAAAATCTACATTACTGGAAACACGGTGATAGACGCAGTAGTTCAACACTTGCCGATGGCGGAAAGAAAATCAAAAATACTGGAAACTGTTCGCTTTAAAAAATTTGCATTGGCAACAGCCCATAGAGCAGAAAACGTGGATGACTTCAACGTTCTCAAGAATTTTATGGAAGCTTTTGCAGAAGCTCCAATACCGGTAGTTTATCCGATGCATCCCCGCACAAAGAAAAGATTACAACAGAACAAGATATATGCCAAAATCAAGAAAAAAGGAAATCTGCATATTTTACCCCCACTGGGCTATTTAGACTTCTTGGTTTTAATGAAAAAATGCGAAATGATAGTGACAGATTCAGGCGGCATACAAGAAGAAGCAACAGCTCCACCCATACGCAAACCAGTCTTGGTTATTCGCCTTTCGACAGAGAGACCAGAAGCCGTCGAGGCTGGTTTCGCTACGGTTGTTGGAATAGAAAAGAAACAAATATTGAATGCTATGATAAAAACTTTGAAACAACGAAGGAAACTTCCGGAAAAATCACCTTATGGAGATGGAAAAGCGGCTGAAAAAATTGTCCAAATAATTAGAGAAGAAATTGGTTTTTAATGCTTATGAAATGTACGTGACTTTTTTATCTTCTTCTTTACGAGTTTCCTCTGCTTGTAAGGCTCTCTTCTCTTCTATCTTCTGCAAACGGACAACCATCTTCTCAGCTTTAGCAATTTCTTCGTCCAAACCAGCTAAATCCACATCAAGATTTAAGATTGATTTCAAAACTTCCAAAACACTCTTGGCTGCCTTCGGGTCTGGCAAGTACCCACGCGTTTCGCCTAAAAGGCAAAGTGCATCCATTTTTTTCAAACGCGCTAAACCAAGAATTAAGCCTGCGGTTCCGACTATAGGGCTCCCCATAGGGCTGAGCATAGCTTTGGCTTGTAATGCCTTGTTTAAAAGTTCCGGACTTGTTGAGGCAGCAATTACTTTAGGCTTATCTTTTACCTCGACTCGGTAACCGCCGATCGTTATCATCAAGCTTACTTTGTGTTGCTCGGCAAAATTGAGAATGCGATCTGAAATTTCGTATTGACCTTCAATTGTTTGTGCTTGGCTGTCTCCTGTGAAGAGTATGAGGTCGTTTTTTCCATTTTTGTTCTTCCAAAAGTAGAATGTTCCACGTAAGAGTCGAATTCCTCCTTTCTTGTTGACAAGCACGAAATATGGAAAATGTGGAGAGTAAAGGTATGCGAACTTTTCAGCCTTCAGCTGCTTAATTAAATAGCGTATAGCGATTTTGCCGACAATCCCTAAACCTGGAAGCCCCTCAATTAGAATAGGATTATTCAACTGAACTGCGGCAAGTTCTTTAATGACCGTCTCTTTCATTATGCTAATCCTTCCTCTTCAAAGCCATCCTATACTTGAGGTATTTATCATCAGGTGAGAATTTTGGCGGATGCGGTACACGAACCTTTCCACCGCAATATAGGCATCTATCATTTTTCAACGTGTATTTTCTGCACTTTTCACATTTTCTTAAGAGCCAAACCATTACTTCTCCCTTCTAAACACACCTTGCCCGCCAGCCTTAGTAACGTTAGAGATAACATTCTGAGCGACTCTTTGCAGAACATCCTCTGCGCGTTTGTAATTTTCCGCCATGACCTCTATACAGTATTTGGGTGCAGCGACAACATAAAAGCGAAGCTTTGCGTCACGGGATTTTTCAGTTTTCTTGGCGTTTAGAAAGGCTTCTTTAATAATTTTTACTCCGTTAGGCTTCATGCAGCGAAGCTCAACCACACCTTTCACACGAACCATTGGCACACGGATTCTTTCTTTTGCAACCTCAGCAAGAACGTTTGCAAGGTCTTCTGACACACCTATTTTTGTCAGAACTTCTGTGCCTTCTTTCAAAACCTTCTCGAAGCCTTCATAAAGCCCATACTCGTTTTCGATTGGCGCGCCAACTTTTTCATAAATACTCTCTAGCGATTGCCCAGTTTTTTCAGCAACGCTTCTAAGTAATGCTTCTGCTTTTCTCTCCCTTTTCCAAGACATGATTTTCTCGATTTTTTCTCTTTTTGTAACTCTTCTAAGAGATAAATCAATGTGCCCTTTCTCTATGTCCACCCGCAAAACTTTCAAAACAACTTTTTGTCCTTCTCTAACGAAGTCACGGATATTCCGAATCCAAGAAGAAGAAACTTCAGAAATGTGAAGTAATCCTTTCTTATCGTACTCATCAAGTTTTACATAAGCACCATAATCTGTTACGGCTTCTACCGTGGCTATCACTAAGTCGCCAATTTCAGGCCATTCTTGCTTTTTAAACGCCATTTTAACGTTCATCCTCTTTCGAAAACCGCGACTATTTCACCCTTGATTATTGCTTTCCCACCGGATGGTGAAGCCAGTTCGGTTCCACAAACGTTACAGTTAACCTTGTTTACGGCACGGTTGAAAACTAGTTGTTCATTCCCACATTTTTGACATTTCACTCTTAGGAAACTGCTTCTCGGTCTTGGAATGAGTTTTTCCCATTCAGCCATTTCTTGTCACCTCGGAGATTACACTATTGCTAATTTTCTCAGCCTTATACCGTCTTTATGCCTCGTGTAACCGCAAACCTTGCATTTCAATTTCAGAGTTTGTTTCTTTGTCGTTTTAGAAAACTCTCTTTGGAGAGGATATTTTTGTCCACCATAGCCTTTCTTTTCGCGCTCATGATGGCGTTCGCCTTTGGCTAAGGCTCTCCGCTTTCCCGCTTTGTAAAGGGATACTGCGTGAATTTGATGTTGTTTGCATCTGGGACAGTATGTTCTGATTTCTTTTGGAACATTCACTTTAACCACTACCAGCCTTCCATAAAGAAAACAAACACGTTCTTATACTTTTTCGCTATGTACTCGAAATAAATGTTTAACTAATCGGCATGCGTTAAGCATTAATCTGGGTAGATTATAGCAAAACTTTAAAGATGCATGTGGAAAGACTCATGCTAAGTCAAACTCTCAAGAAATACAGCGTTACTATAATAATGTTGTTACCTTTATTCTCAATCATCGCCCCATTTGCAATATTATATTTCTATCAAGACACAGCATATCCACCATACCCATACTACTATAAAGTGTACACAAACACGTTCGAAGCAACATGGAAAGGCAGAACCTTCTACCTCTTCTTTCTTTGGCTGTTCACCTTGGAAATGATACTCGGTTGGGAAGCACTCAAAACAGTTAAGCAGAAATTAAAATCCATAAAGACAACCATGTTTGTCATAACTCTCTTGCTTCCCACCGTGTACATAATCGTTGCCAATTTCTACGGATTTAACAGAGCGATAGTTAATTGGATTTATGAAAGGGGAATGCGCCCTCCAGAACGCCCCCCTGACTGGATGCCACTTTCAACAGAATATCTAGTTCTTACTGTGCTTTTTGCATTAACAATTATTGTTGGATATGGAACCACTGGTCTAACGAACTACTCGATTTCGATAGTTTTTCTAGGGATTATTGGGTTAATATACACAATAGACAATTTATATCCAAAAGGCCAATTCACGCCGTTTCAAATTCTTGTTCCGACAACATCAATGCTTGCGGCGTATGTCCTAAATCTATTGGGATACCGAACCGCATTTTTAACACCGACCGAAGGAATGCCGCACCTCGAAGTTAGCAACTCAACGAGAAGTTGGAATGCAGTTATAGCATGGGCATGCTCGGGAATAGACAGCCTAATAATTTACTCAGTTACAATTCTCTTATTCCTAAAGAAGAGCGCCATTCCAACGAAACAACGGATAATCTATTTTATAATCGGTGCTGCTGTTACCTTCTTCATTAACATTCTTAGAATAGCAACCATTTTCATTATTGGAGTAAACGGCGGCGATTGGGAAGCTTTCCATAACTTTTATGGACAATTATACTCGATCACGTGGATTATATCGTATCCATTGATAATAATTGGAAGCCGCGTGTTATGGAGTAAGATTAGAAGCTGGAAAGCGCCTGCAAATAACGATGTTGGTTTCTCGCATCAAACAAAACCTTCAAACTAAAGCCCTTAACTGCCACATCTAGTTGACTTCGACTTTTTCGGCTAAACCTTGTTTAACCAGTATCTTAGCATTTTCCACAGGTAGAGATGCAACATCCTCAATTTTAAATGGACCATAAAGTTTCATGTCCGCGCCAATTACAGCGGGAACATTCTTAAGAAAACGCAAAACAGTTCTCTTGCGCTCCTTTTCAACACTAGCTTTTGGTATGTGCCCGTGAAGAATGCCGCTTGCAAACTTTCGAAACGCCTCAGCAAAAGGTAGAATTCCATTGAGAAATTTTTCTTCCTCAGCAGTTAAGAAATCGGAAGAAATCTTGTCACCTTTAGCAATCTTGTTAACCAATTTTCTATAGCGAGCACGAACCATTTCGCGAACCATGCGCTTGACATTTTGCATTTCTTTATCGAGAAGTTTCGCCTTTGCCGTTTTTTTGTCAAGCATTCGGCTTTCTTCTCCAAGTTTTCTCATATACTCAGTGATTTTGAGATAAAAATCTCGAGGAAGTTTGCCTAATTCAACGTTTTCAAGCTCATTTTTCCAGATTTCGTATAGTTCATCGTACATCTTCGCTCACATCCTTCGCTCTGCTTGAAATGAAATTTTGGCATTAACAAATCTTCGCCATGTTTTATACCCATTCCGTAGCCCTTTCAACACATTTAACACTGATACCGGCTCTACCTTAATTCGGATGCCAGATTTTAAAACGTAATCTCTTGGCGGAAAGAATATGTAACGCAAGAATTGAGGAAAGCTAGTTTTTGATTGGATAAATATGTTTTTGAAGTAGAAGTAAGTTTGGTTACGAACGTACCAGTACAACCATTCGCTGCCTACTTGTTTGCCTTTGAATTTGTGCCAAACCAGAGCCTTTGGATGAAATAGTAACTTATAGCCAAGCCTTTTAATGCGCATGCAAACGTCTGTGTCGTCTCTGTAGCTTGTTCCCATATAGTTTTCGTCAAATCCACCCACTTCCTGAAGTGTGTTACGCCGAAATGACATGTTACACCCAATGAAAGAATCAACTTCTCTAAGATTGCTTAACGGGATGTCAAAGTTTCCGACGACGAACCCACTGTTGAAAACTTTCCCTACTTCGTTTCTACTTGTTTTTACATAAAACTTATCGGATTTTCCATAAGGGATTACTCTTCCCCCAACTCCGCCGACTTTATTGTTTGAATAAGGCTCACTGATGTATCTCAACCAATCTCTATGAACAACAACATCATCATCCAAAAAGGCAACCACGTCCCCTTCAGCTTCAGAGACCCCTATGTTTCGGGCATGTTGCCGGTTTCTTTCGTTTATAGAAATGTACCGTATTGGAAAACGGTCTCTCAATTTTTTAGTATCATCAGTAGAGTTGCTATCTACTACTATAACTTCGTGTGGCTTATCTTCCAGATTAAAGAGGGAGGTTAAACATTCCTGCAAATCTACGCATCTGTTGTATGTGACTATTACGATTGATACTTTGATTGCCAGACGACGCACACCTCAAGCAATATTTAACTTACAACCTCTGCTCGGTTTTTACAGACAAGCAATACGGCAGCGGCCGTAGGCAGCTCTGCCTCTTGATTCTTGTAAGGACCAAACGTTTCATCGCCAATTCTGAAAGAGGGCGCATCTGAAACATGAACTTTCACTTCTCCACTTTTGAAGACCACAGCGTCTTTAAACGGGTCAAAACTATCTATGGCTGACGCCGGAAACTCGACTTTTTTTAAACCAGTCTTACCATGCAAGGTGTCAGCCAAACGAATCAACCGATGCACATCTGTAGTGACAACAGTATCAATTTTCGCAGATTCTAGTTTAACAACATACTCTATTATTTTTCGCCAACTTTCTACACTAACTCCCTTGATGCGACCAAAAGCCTTCCCATCAGACCAAAATTTTAAGACGCTCTCTTTATTCCTTAGTATCGCGTTTGAAACATTACTCTTGAGACCAATTCTCTTGAGGTCATCTTCCTCAGCTTTCTGAATGAAATGCTGCAGTCCCAGCGTTAGGCGTTTACGCCAGCCAAAATCGCTTGGTCGAGCATGAAGAGTTGGTGATCCTTCCTGATATTTTTCATCTAACCCATGGAAGAAGAAATTGAATCCTAAACCACAACAGTAGTCAACAATTTCCTTACGAGCAACCGTATCCAACATTTGAACTGCTTCATTTTCTACGTGCACATGATAGCCTCGGTGCCCAGAAAAAAACACGTGCGTTTCTTTATCGGAAAAACCAAAATTATTCATCAGCATATCTAAGACCTTAATGGTTTCTTCCTTAGCAGATTGCAAACAAACCTCACAAGGCCACGTATTAACATCAAACTTCTCCTTTCCACAAATAGGGCATTTGTCAGGCGCAATTCCTTTTCCAGAAAATCCACAAGCCCCGCAGGTCCAATAGTCATGCACCTTATCACATTGGGTGGGTATGTGGTCTGCGTCAATGTCGAAAATCAAATCAGCGCCCAACCAGCCTTTCTTGTCCATTTCGGCTTTTGGGTCACCATAATAAGCGCAAGAATAATATGCGTCAGAAGGAACAAATTCTTTCAAAAAATTCCGCAGTTCGTTTTGATTTGCGAAAGCCTTGTGGCGCACCATAACGTTGTCAAATGAGATAAAGCCAAACTCTCTTTTTTCAATAATGCGCGGGGCTACAACTCCACAGCCTTCGCTACTATAGTAATCATGAAATAACTTGTTAATGAACAGTCTTGACTGCACTTGGCATCCTCTTAGTATTGATAGACTAGTCACTCATATGTAACAATATTCGACAGAAACCAAGATAAACACTTTATGCAACATGTTAGGGAAACTCTTCAAAAACAAATTTTCCAGGAGGCATCCACATAAGTTCAAGAGAAGCATCACCATCAAGTTCGGCATAGAAAACAGAAATTTTGTGCTCGCCAGCAGTTAATTCCACACTAAAAAGGTCTGAATCAGAGACGTATGAATTGTAAACTAGAATGTCGTCAACGTAAATCATAGTGCAGTTATCCGCAACAGCCTTAAAAATGTAATTGCCTGGAGTTTCAACATTAAAGGATCCATCAATGAAAGAAGAGAAATAATTCCTATTTATAGTGGGAAACGGTGACATATACCGAAAATTGAACGACGGGGTAAGAACCACTGACGAAACCGTTGGAATGCTGGTAAAATATAGAAAGTCTGAACTGAGAAGCTTAGGCACTGTTTCCCAAGGAGGTTTCCAGAACAAAAATAGAGGCTCATTTTGTTCAGTTACATTGTACTTGAATTGCATTGTGTGAAAACCTTTTTCTAGCATAAGCTTTGATGAACTGTCTTGAAAATCTAATAGTGTTTCATTATCAATTGACAGTTGCCGATAATTACTCGAATTTGACACAATATAGAAACTGTATTCTCCACTCACAGGAGCAAACAACCATCCTTCCCACACAACATTTAATTCAGAGCCATTTCTGTAAGGGTTTAGTTTTTCAAACAAGGCAGAAGAGACTGTCACATTCAACACGGTTTCATTAAAAAGTGGAACACAATCAGTTAATGAACCATTGTATACGGTCACCAACAAGCCCTGATTGTACAAGTCAACATCAAAACCATTGTCAAAAAGACTAATAGAAGCATCTGCATATTCCTTTTTAAGTAGCCAAACATAATCTACAGAAGCATATATGCCATAGCTCCCGTTTTCAATTAGGCTCAAACCATATTTTTCCATATTCCCAAAGTACCATTCAGATGTCGTATCAAATAAAACGAAGTCGGGAGAAATATTTTGGAGGAAAAACTCCACGGCACTAACGTCGCCGGCGCTAGATGAGGCATTCCATTCCCACATAGCATACGCATACATACGTGGGCTCACATGAGGATGTATATTATTCTGAGTCATTATTGACGCATCAGACGGCACCAATTCTAAGATTCTGTTTAATGCCATAAGATGCTGAGAGGAGCACCAGTTGACTTTGCTTGCAAGAGCACCAAAGTGAGGCTGGTAGAAGAGGACAGCATAAGAAATTACTAACACTGACATATAGGATATCGCTAACACCTTCTTGCTCATGCCTCTAAAAGAAAAATTAAGCGAAAAGAAAGACCTAACCATGTTTTTCAAAATAGAGAGCCTTTTGCTTCCTCGAACAGCGGATATGAATACAAACGGTACAGCAAACGCGACATACTGATAGCCTATAACCGCATAGTAAGGCGGATAATTGGATAAGAACACCGCCAAGAACCAAGGGGCGCCAATTAAAAGAGACGGAATATCCAAAAAGGACAACAAGCCCACGGGGATTAGCAGTCCAAAAATATAAAGAATCTTGTCGCCTAAAGAAGGCAATATTAACTGTAAAGTTCGCAATGGATTAACCACAATATTCCATAGCAGTCCCAACGGATTATGTACAGGATCTCCAAACTGAGCCCAATTTCTGTTCGGAAGTACCGTCGGGTTACAGATGAAGATAACTGTTCTCGCGATTATGTACCAAGAAATTCCTAAAATTATCGTCAATATTGAAGCAGCTACGGTCTTGTTAAATAAAAACCTATAATTGAGATTTTTAATTGAACATTTAATTTCTTTTCTTTCAGTCCAAATGCCATACAAACCAAAAAATATGACGATAAACGGAACGAATTCCACAATTGACAATGCAAGAATTATGAACAAGAAATACTTGAAAAATTTCTTGCTGCTGAAGTAGTAAAACGCAAAAAAGAAAAAAAGCGGTAGAAACGCCTGCGTGTGAAAATCAAAAAGGTTTACACCTAATAAGGGCGGACAAATCAAATAGAGAAAGGAGAAGAGAAGAGCGTATTTCGGATTCTCGGTTTCTTTTAAGCCAATCAGATAAAGTGGAACCGCACCTAATGCTATTATAAAAGATTGAAAGACCAGCAAAGACGCTGTGCTTTGGAAAATCTTGTACACTGGAATCACTAGGAAAAGTACAGGAGAAAAGTGTATCCCAAAAAAACACCCGTTAGGGTTTATAGGTAGCTCAACAGTGTACCAGAAAAATTTGCCGGCATTCGCAGTTGACCATATACTTTGTTCGTAAATGCCTAAATCCCAAGCGGTCGTCAAAAATAGATTGTGCTTCAGTATGGATATGTAAGAAAGTACTGCAGTATATGTTAAGATGGAGATAAGCAATAATAAAGGAAATTTATGAGCGCGCGCATAGCTCTTAACATTCTCCGCAAACCTAGAGCGCATGTATTTTCAGCCGAACTAGTTATATCTGGAGCTTATTCTTATTTTTTATCTAAACCATCAAAATATGTTTAAGAAATGTAAAATAGGATAAGTGACAAAAATCCTCAGGGAGCAATACGAGAATAATGAACGACTGTTGCTTGGCTACTTCCCCTTGAAAGAATTCAGACGACAATAAGAAGTGATTGCTGGTGAAAGAAAAAGTAACAATAATTTGTGACCCACTGCTCAGCGAGTATGGTCCCACGCGCCCTCCAGTACTAATAGCAAAAGAGCTTAGAAAACACGATTATGATGTAAGTTTGATATCAATTCTCGCAAACGAAAAAATAAAGAAAACCCTAGAGTCGGATGGCATCAGCGTTAACGTGATTGGTGGCAGAACACCTCTAAAGAGCGAATCATTAACATGGTTTTACTTTTGGCTTTTAGAAGGATTTTTCTCTGTAAATTCGAAAAAGCTAAAAGGATTGAGATTAACGCTGGATGGAACCGTTCTGAATTTCTCTAACACAATAATTTTTCCTTGCAAAATTTGGTATGCTCAAGGTCCACCAACTGTTTTGCTGGATAGAACAAAAGATTACCTAGCGCTACATTATAGGACAGTTTACCTTTTTTCTTCACCCATCCTTAGAAAAATAGACAAAAAAATGACTAACAAATTTTCTGAACTAGTAGAAAAAGTATTCGCTAATTCTAAATATTTAGCCAGAATCTACGAACAAATGGAAACAAAAGTTGAGACAGTTATCTATCCGCCTATTGATTGCCAAACATTTAAACCAACAACCACCGCGCCAAAAGGAAATTACGCAGTGACATATTTCGGCAAAGAAACAAACTTCAGAGTCATACAGAAAGCTTTGGACAAAGGAATTAAAATAAAGGCTTTTGGAGGAAAAATAGCAACAGCACCAAAAGAAACTTTGACGCATCCACTCTTAGAATTCTTGGGAAGAATAAGCGACCAACAACTCGTCAACCTTTATTCAAACGCCACATTCACGCTTTTTCCATACATTGACGAGCCATTTGGATACATCCCAGTCGAAAGCATGGCATGTGGTACACCAGTCGTAACTTTTGGCAATCAAGGGCCAGGAGAAACAGTTATTGATGGAATAACTGGGTGGCTTGCAGACAATGAGAACGAAATTGTGGATATTGCTTTGAAAATATGGAAGTGGGGATACCCCAAAGATATAAGAAAAGAATGTAGGAAAAGGGCTTTGATGTTTGACATTAAATCAATTGCGAAACAATGGATTAGGGAAATCAACAATAAAGTAGGGTAAAAATAGTTTTATGCTTCTCTCAAGCGTGTATGAACGTGAGCGTTGAAAAATTCGATGAGAATTTCATTTGAGAATTCTACATTGCCATAAAAGATGTATCTTGGGATTCCAAGATAATCTTCAAAATTTGCCTTTCCTATGTAGGAGACAAACTGTTTTATCTCGTTTAAAGTCAGTTTAGACTTTCCCAACTTTCTGTTAGTGAATACTATTGGCATTTCAGTTATGTAACAACCTTTCTTAACAGCTTGCCTTATAGTTTCTATTTGTATTTCATACGTTTGACTGTGAAGTTCGCCTATTACTTTTTTTAGCATATTTAGTGAGTAACATCGTAGTCCACTAGTGCAGTCTTTTATCTTCGCCCCAATTATTACAGATGCAAATTTGTTAGCTACCTTACTTATCATTATCCTTACGGGACTCCAGTCGGTAATTTTTCCGCCAGGAAAGTATCTACTACCTATAACCAAATCATAGCCTTTTTTTGCAACCTTCACCAGTCTCGGTATGTCTTTGGGATTGTGTGAGTAATCCGCATCCATCGTGATTACGTATTTGGGAGGGTTTTCCAGTGAAAGAAATATTTTCATTCCGTCAGTAATTGCCGTGCCAAGACCGGATTTTTCGGGCCTAATAAGAAGTAGGATGTTATCATATTTTCTCTGGAGCGCCCGGACGATGTTTGCTGTTCCATCGGGGCTGGAATCGTCAATGACCATTATTGAGACATCAAGGTTTAGGTTTTCAATCTCATTTATTATTTGCTTGATGTTTGCTGCTTCGCAGTAAGTTGGAAGGATTATTCCTATATCGGAATTTAGCTCAAAGTTTCCTTCAAGTATTTTTGGAGAACTTGCCTGGAGAACAGTGTCTCCTACATTTCTCCAGTTTTCCACGCTTGTAGTGAAGGGAACTTCCGATTTCATTTTTGTGTTTCAACCTTTAATATTGTCTAATTTAAAGAGAGAGGATTATCTCTTTACTGTACGGAACATCTTTACTGCTTTATAAACTTATAAGCTTATTTCACGATTTTTGCTTTTCTGCGGTAATAGATTAGTGGGTGACGTATTTTTTCGCATAGTGTATCTGGGGTTGTGCATACGCCGTGTGTTTTTAGTGTTTCACATTTTGGTGAAATATATTGTGTTCGGGAGCCTCTTTCTCCTGCGATGTGTTCAACTTGGTAACGCGTCAGTCTCTCGTTAAAATCGGAAAAGTTTCTAAACAACTCAATGACGCTTTCTGAGGGCATTCCTATGTTAACAAGAAAAGACGTTAAGGTGAATCTGCCTATGTGTGATAGGTGGCGCCCAGAAGATACTGCCTTGTAAAGTGTATCTATGCATGGCGGAAAAGCTTCTCGGACAACAGTCTTTGGGAACCCTTCCATTTCCATTTTGCCTATCTTGTCTAAGGTTAGTTTCTTCAGCTTTTCAGCAATTGCTGATATTTCTGTGGGGAACTTGGCTTCTTTTGTTTCTAATCTTTTCTCGATGTATTTGCGAACTTCTTCCTTTAACAGCCTCACTATTTTATTTTTGTTTAGGTAAATCTTTCCATCTGATAGTAAGCAGTTCACGAGTTTCCATTCTTTCTCTCGGAGGTGTGTCGTGTTCTTGAGATAGTCTGCAAAGTGTAACGTAAATTCATAGGGTAGTTTGTCATCGCGGTTTATTTCAAGTTTCCACTTGAAATTTTGTGCAATCGCCAAGATTCTTTCTTTTGGTTCGTCTTGTAGGTCGTTGAGAACTTGTTCGGCCTCTGCCAAAGCATATCTTTTTTTGATGAATGAATTTTCTGTTGCAATAGCCAGCATTGTAGCGACTGGAAATGATAAGATTTCAACTTCTGGTTTTCGCAGGTCTCGGCTTACCAAAGTGAATAAGATTGCTTCTTCAACTCTTGTTTCGGCGCGTTTCAGAATTTCCGCAAATTCTGGATTTGTTAAGTCTTGAATTTTTAAATCTAATTTTTTCACGTACTCGGTGGTTTCTTTGAGAAAAGGGTATTTTGCTAAGTCGTTTGGGGTGAATTTGGCAGCGGCAAGTTGCATTTTGTTTTTCACGTTATTCTGTTTCGATTCTGGGTGCCAAATAGAAAGTTAATTTTCCTTCTTTCGTTTGCTGGAAGTCTATTTTTATAGGCATGTCTGTTGAGAATTCCATGGTCGCAATGTCAGATGTTGCAGATGCTGTTTTAATAATTTCAGAAAGATAGCTAAGACTGAATGTTGACTTTGCGGGCTCTTTGACTTCCAAGTCAAGAAGTGTGTCGCTTCCTTTTTGAAGAGTAATTGTGGCACCCATGAGGTCGCCTGCAGCATTAAAAACTATTTTTTCAGCGTCTGCTTCGATGCGCACGTGGTCACTTACTAGTTGAGCGTCTTCGATTGCTTGGCTTAAGCCTTGGGTTGTGGTTTTAGCTTTAACGTTAAATGTGAGTTTTGGCGTGGGCACTTCTTCTTCTGAGGCTTCGAGGGTTGGCATTGTAAAGTTCCGCGCATATTTTCCAGTTATTTTCAGTTGTAAGCGGCTAGTTTTTTCGTCAAGCGAAAGTTCAACGACTTCATCTTTGCCAGCTCTTTTAAGCAATTTCAATAATTCGCTTATGTTTATGCACATTTTCGTTGGTTCTGTGCACATGTACTCTTCAAAAACTGTTTTTGGCCATTCGAAGTCTACCATTGCAACGCGTGATGGGTCCATTGCGCGAAGTTTCATTCCTTCTGGATCGAGTTTGAATGTGGCTTCGTCTACGAGGATTGATATGGATGTGATCATGTCTCGCAGAAGTTTTGCGTCGGCTACTTTGAGTTTGAACACTGTAGTCACCTTTTTATTGGATATTGTTAGCTGTGAATAAAGACTTTGCGCATTTAAACGTGATGCCAGATTAGAGGGAAGTCATCGGAGGGAAATGAAGAAGTTAAAAACTTGTGACAAATCGTAAACGGTTTCAGCTGTATTCTCTGAATGTGTAATTGCATTTTGTGCATCGGAGAAACTGTGTAGAAGACTCGTCGGCGCCTCTCGTCTGCACTTGCCAAACGTAGGCTGTGTTGTTTCCGCATTTTGGACATTCAATCCTAACGGTTGGTAATGTTCGAAGTTTTTGTTCTTCTTTGCTTATCACTGCCACAAGTTTTTGCGGGTTATGCTGTATTACTTTGGCAACTTTTGGTGTTGCCCTCTTTTCTGCAGATTTCTTTTTGTAACCACACTTGGGACAAACCATCATCAATGATGCTTCTTTACCGGTTTTCCCTTTTTTAGGCACAAGACGGGAACCACATTTGGGACAAAATTCCATTGGCTTTTACTCCGATGTCCGTTTGTTTTCCCTTATCACTGTCCCTTTTAAACTTTTTCTTATTGGAATAAAGATTAGGGCTAAACGAAACTGATTCCAGAAGCAATAAGATGTGCTACACGCAGTGCTTCTGGAATGTTACTTCTTGTCGAAGTTAAACGTATAATTTTTTCAGCATCGTCCTTGAGGATTCCGGAGATTTGCATGTAGACTTTCTCGTTTTTGTTTCGTGTGGTGACTTCGAATATTTCTCCTGCGTTCTTTATTGCTTTCCAGCGGTGTTCACTTTTTGGCAAGTTTTTCAAAGCCTTGTGGACTTTTGTAAGGTTTGGTTTTTCGCGTGTAATTGCTATTACTGGAAGTTTTGTTTTCGCATTTAACTTCTTGATGTCGATAATGTTGAAGCCTGCAAGTGTTACTCCGTTAAGCATTATGACCCTTAACTGTTTGTAGTGAGGCGAGTTGATTATCATGGAAGCTATTTTTCGTGTAGCTTCAAAACCGTCAATTTTCACTTTCGTGTGCATTACGCCGTCAAGAAAGTATCCGCCGCGGAAAACAACTCCTACAACCGGCACCAATCCCTTTGCGCGGGGCGTGAATATGCCATCGTCAATTCCGAGAACGCGAATTTCAGGTTTGATTATACGAAATCTTTTTGAAATCAAAATATTTCCCCAGAGATGGCAATCAGGAAATATAGGAATGCATCCATTATAAGTTTAGCGAAGAACCAAGAGTAATGTCAGAATTACCAAAACACGAGGGAAGCATGTGAAAATTAAGTCTTTCATTAAAAACTACAGCAACATAACCGAGGTGTTAACAGACCATGGACTGGCATCTCTTGGAGATGCTTACGTAAATTTTGTCTATTCTGTGGCAATGTCGACTAGAAAGGGTATGCCTTCCGGTGGAAAGGTTAAAGGAAGTGTACTTGCCGAGGCTGTCAGAAAGGTTGGGTTAAGAGAACGGTTGCCTTCGAGAATGACGCGGCATTTGTTGGCTGATGCCGCGGAAGCGTTAATAGCCTATGCTTGGCTTCAAGGTTATGTTACAATAGAAGAAAGTGTTACATTATTGAAAAGCGCTGAGGACCCAGTTGAAGGTTTTAGCCAGTTACTTGCAACAATAAAGAAGAGGATTAGATTTTCTTGAGAGCTTTCTCGAACTCTTTACCAAAAAGTTTGTTCATGTCGCGCGTTTTTTCCAAAGCGTTATGCAAGACAACTTCTGGTTTCGCTTTGCCTTTGGTGCGGACATAAATTATGGAGCTTGAAGCTAAGGGATGTGGCATGTCATAGCCCGCTAAATCAACATTTTCGTCTTCTAAAAGCCTCTTTTGCAGCAGGTTGCAAATGGTATGTCCTATACCTTCAACTTCTATTTTTAGCTCGTTTGATGCTTTCTTTAATATTTTAACTTTCATTTACTCATTTCTCCCTCTGCATCATAACAGTCCTTTTCCATAATCTAAAGCTGTCTTGCGCTTTTCAATTTTCCCACATCTCAGACAATACATGGCTTGTCGTCTTTGCTCCAACAAGTAACCACATTGTGAACAAAAACCGTAAACTACTCCTAAATTCTTGTCTTTGGTTGACAAATGGTAGACTTTGTTCTTTTCGCTTATTACTTCAGCTCTAATGATGTCGCCAGGTTTGCACACGTCGAACATTGAATCCACGTATCGCATTTGCACATCAGAAATATGCAGAACGCCGGAGAAAATGCCGGAAAGTTGTTTATCATTTATTTTGAAAATTCGCACACCAGCACTTTCCGACTGAACATTCGACACTTGCCCCAAAACCGTGTTTCCAACTTTAGGAATCAATGCCCCTCTAATTAATGGAAAAACTGAAACGCGCCTATTCACAAGGTCAAGCAAAGCGCGTCCAACAACCTTAGAATAGATTATGCCGTCCTTAACGTAGGTTCCAGAGTCCGGAATAAACTCTTCAATAACGCCTAAGCGTTCGCCCGGCAGCACAAATTGGCCGCTTTCTTGTTTAGAGGTTTGTGGATTCATTCAAATTCACTTTCTGCATGATTTGTACGTAGATTTGGATGAAGCGGGAATAAATGTTCGTCAAGGTAATATGTGTACTTTTCTGTGCTCCTCAATAAACCTTTTGATTGGCGCTAGCTGTAAGGCACGCTACGATTATTTTTTGTTGAATTCGCATTTTTTCTTTCTATAACATATAGGTCTACTAGAAACTCATATTTCCTTTTCGTGTGGAAATTGAACATGTGCGGAATCGTCATGAGCATGACATAAACAGCTTTGATTTGCCCGCCATGTTCTTCGATGAATTTTTCTAGAAAAGGATTAGGCGCTACTAGCTCCAAAGCTGCTTTGTTGCGTTTCAGTCTTTTAATAAGCGCTCGGTCTTTTTGTGTGCTTTTGTGTAGTGAGTAGATTACTTTGCCTGTTTTCAGAGCTTTTTCGAGAAATTTTCGGTCTGCTTTTCGTTTTTGTACGCCATAGGGCGGATTTTGTAGGACAGCGTCGAAGTTTCCGTGAATAGCGTCTATGTCCGCAATAATCCATTCCACTTTTTCTTGTAAGCCCGCTTGTCTTGCATTTTCACATGCAATTTTTATTGCAGTTTTATCTAAATCCACGCCTACAACTTGTTTTGCACCTAAAAACGCGGCGCCTAAGGCGAGCCTTCCAGTGCCGCATCCTAAATCCAAAACGGTCTTGTCAATAATACTGTCATGTGTGTATGCGGCTAAGTAGAGCATTGACGCCGCGACGTCTGTTGGAATTGTGTATTGTTCAAGGTTTGGTTTAGGTGAAGGATGCGGTTTCACTTGTGAAAGCATCATTTCTAAGTCTAATTTTCGAGTAAGCCTTTTCTGCATAATTCTTCCCAAGACAATTCGCCAACAACTACTCGAGCCTCGTTAGCCGTGAGCACGGGTTTCGGAAATTTCGAGGCGTCATCGAGAGAAATCCTCGGGCATGCGGTGTTCACGTAAGCATCTACTGTCGTAAACTCCATAATTACTTCAGGAGTGACCTCTCTAACGACAAAGAGAAACGCTGTTTTTCCGTTTTCTTCAAGTTTCCGTTTCAAACTCAACGCTTCATCAAACCGTTTTTGCCCAAGCTTCAGCCCAACCAAAACCGCTGTGGATTTCGCCTTTCGGGCTTCTTCTATACTTGCCCACCGTTGTTTCATAACTCTCTCTGCTTGCTCATCAATTGGATAAGCTCTTTCTTCGTAAGGATCTGCAACTATTGTAGGTTTAAACGTTGACAGCGCAACGCCTAAAGCATGAAATCGTCCACCACCAACAAAAAGAAAAGCTTCAACATCTTTTGCTATTGATTTAGCGTTGCTGTAGTCGCACCCTATCACTTGTCCAGGATAATTCAGTCGTCCAGAATCGCCTATGACAACAATTTTTCCGGCGTGGAGCAGGGTTTCTCTGACAGCATCAAGGGTTTGCACATGTTGAACAGTTGTTGTTAAACCTATCTTATGCCATTTTTCCAGAATGGGTAAGGCTTTTTCGACAGTGCCATCCACATTTATGGTTGCTCTAGCTTCGACGTAAATTGTTGGAACTCTCTCGTACTTTAACAGTTTTGAATGTCCGTAATGGATGATTAGGTCCACATCGAGACTTTCTGCTTCAGCTGTGGCCAAATCGCATGCGCCATAGCATGGGTCTGCAGAAATTATCGGTAATGCACCAGATTTCTCAATGGTTTTGGCTAGTCGTGGTGCTTCGGGTTTTAGACCTTCTGGAAGTTGTATTAAGACGCGTTTCGCTCCGAGTTTAAGTATTTCCTGTTTGACTCTTTCTTCTTCAAAATCGAATTGTTCCATTTTTGAACACTCTCTAAATCAAAAAGTAAGAAGGTTTAGTTTAGACAAGGGAAAGTGAGGTTTATTCTTCTGCTTCGTTCCATCTGGGCGCCCATTCCCAGTCTTGCTTCGGCTTTCGGTTTCCGCGTCCGAGGGCTCTTTCGCTTTGTTCAGCGAGTCTTTCAAGTATTATTTTACGTTCTATGCTTGCGACAAGCTTCTTTGTGAATATTACCGCGTCATTGTTTACTGATATGCTGTCAATTCCGGCTCTAACGAGAAATTCTGCAAAGTCTGGCAGGTTTGATGGCCCTTCTCCGCAGATGGAGACTGTGCAGCCGTTTTCATGAGCTACCTTGATTAAGTGGGCGATTATTCTTTTCACGGCTGGGTCTCTTTCGTCGAAGTATCCCATTTGTCCTAACCTTTCAGAGTCTCGGTCAATCATCAGTATGCCTTGGGTCATGTCGTTTGAGCCTATGGAGAAGCCGTCGCAGAGTTTCGAAAATTCGTCGGCGAGTATGGCGATTGACGGCGTTTCAGCCATGAACCACACTTGGAAGTCTCGCGACCTTTCTAAGCCTTCCTCTTTCATGATTTGGAGGCATCTTTTGGCTTCCCAGACTGTGCGCACTACTGGAAGCATCACCCAAACGTTTTTCAAGCCCCATTCTCTGCGGCACTTCTGTATTGCTTGGCATTCAAGTCTGAAGGCCTTCTCGTACCATTGGCTTATGTAGCGGCTGCATCCACGCCAGCCGAGCATGGGGTTAGCTTCGACAATTTCGTATTTTTCGCCGCCTTTTAGTTCCCGATACTCGTTTGTTTTGAAATCGCTGAAGCGTACAACAACTGGACGCGGTTGAATGGCTCTCGCAACTGTGGATATGCCTTCAGCCAGTTTATCAACGAACTTTTGTCCTTGTCCGGTTTCCACAAGATACAATGGGTGTTCGCCTATGTAGCTGGCTAAAATGAATTCTATTCGCATCAGTCCTATACCCTCAAAAGGCAAGTCTTTATATTCTTCAATTTTTTCGGGAACGCCCAGGTTCATGTAAATTTTTGTTGCGGTTACTGGCACAGATTGGAAAGTGCCGCTGACAACGGTTGGGGATGGTGTTGATGCTCCAGAAGCGGATGAAAGTTGCTCGGTTAATGTTGCCATTATGCCTTCGTAAACAACGCCGCTTCTAGCATCTACAGTGTATTCTTTTCCAGTTTCCATCAATTTTGTGGCGTGTTCAGTTCCGACAATGCATGGGATGCCAAGTTCGCGGCTTACGATTGCTGCGTGGCATGTTACGCCGCCTTTGTCGGTGACTATGGCGCCTGCAAGTTTCATGAACGGCACGAAGTCGGGGTTTGTCATGTCAGTAACTAATATGTCGCCTTTCTGCATGACTTTTGCAGCTTCTTCCGGGTTTAACACGACTTTGGCTTTGCCTACTCCGAAACCTCTTTTGCCAGCTGCGATTCCTCTCACAATAACCTTCAGTGTTTCTGCATGCTTCATTGCTTCAGTTTCTGGTTTTTCAGGCTTCTCAGCAAGTTTTAAGCTCCAAACGGTTTCCGGTCTAGATTGTGTTATGAAGACGCTGCTTGGAAACTGTAGGTCTCCGTCGATTGCCCATTCAATGTCTTGCGCCTTGCCATAATGTTGTTCGATGCGGTTTGCTAATTCTGCGAGTTTCAGAATCTCCTCGTCGCTCACGCATGGTTTTTCCTGATGCTCTGGATGGACTTGCAAGTGTACTGTTTTTCCAGTGTTTGGGTCACGAACATACGCAATTGTTTTCTTGGCGATGCTTCGTTCAACTATTTTCATGGTTCTTTTGTCGACAACAAAGTGGTCGGGAGTGACTGCTCCTGAGACAACGGCTTCGCCTAAACCATAATTTCCTTCGATGACTATTTGGTTAGGGTCTCCAATCACAGGGTTTATGGTGAACATTACGCCGGCAGCTTTAGAATTCACCATTTTCTGGACGCCAACGCTTATGAGCACTTTCTCGTGAGCGAAGCCCTTCTCGGTGCGGTAAAAGATGGCGCGTGGAGTAAAGAGGCTTGACCAGCATTTCACAGTTTTTTCTAGAACTTCGTCTATGCCTCTGACGTTTAGGTATGTTTCTTGTTGTCCGGCAAAAGAAGCGTCTGGCAAGTCTTCGGCTGTTGCACTTGAGCGAACTGCAACAAAAACATCCTTAATGTTGAGTCTTCTGGATAATTCTTCATAAGCAAGTCTTATTGCATTTTCGATTTCCTTTGGCATCGGTGTAGATTCTATTAAGGCGCGAATTTTTTTGGAAGCTATTTCGTATTGTTTAGGATCGCTGGGGTCGGTCACGGTTTCTTTTATTATCTCGTAGATTTTCGCTGCTATGCCAGTTTCTTCAATGAATTTCTTGTAGGAGTAAGCGGTTATTGCAAAACCTGGCGGGACGGGTATTCCAGCGCGTGTCATTTCGCCAAGATTTGCGTTTTTGCCTCCTACTAATGGGATGTCGGTTTTTCGAAGGTTTTCAAACCACATTACTAAATCTTTTTTCATTTCATTCAACCGTTTTCGCCTCTTCAGTTCGCATTTTTTCTACAACTATTCGACATGGAATGGGAAGTTTGGCGCTTCCGCGTTTCAAGGCCTCTTTCGCCACTTCAACTCCGTCTGCATTCACGTTGATTGTTATGATTGTCTGGTTGGGTTCAACACGCGCGGCTGTTCCAATCGGTTTCCCGAAGGACCTACGCATGCCATCTTGGAGACGGTCTGCGTGGGCGCCAAAAATCATTTTGTTTTCTCTAAGGATTATGTGAGGGTACGGATGGACATCTAAACGATAATTGTTTTGAAATTTATCCATTAAAGGACGATTAGCCGCCACACGTGCAGCCTCTAAAGCGTTGTGGCGAATCTGGGCTCTTTCCAACGCGATAAGTTTGACTGCATACTCAAACTTTGCTTTAGTATCTCCCATAGTGAATTTGGTGATTTTTGGCGGTGGAAAGCCTTTAACGAAGTCTTTTCTAGAGTAAGGCTGTCCTTTAACGGCTCTGTAATTGCGTGCACGCATTTTAGGTTCCCTTTTCAGCATACATAAGCGCGATATTTAAACGATTTGTTGACCTTGCCTTTTGATTAAAGTTATGAATTTGGAATCAGTTTTAAAAATTCAGAAAGACAGTTTGCGTTTTTATGGGGGTAACGGTTTATTTTTGAACCATATTTTTGCTAGTTCTTCATAGTTTGGAAAGACGCTTTTGAGTATTGGAATGTACATTCGCATTTCTTCCTCATTTAAGTATTGGAATTGGTATTCACCCATGTAAGGTGACGCCTCGCCATCTCTTGTAACAAATTCAACATGCATGAAAGGGTCGCCGCGTTTAATGGTTATAGGGCATCGGTCATTGCTGAGGTTTACGAGTTCTAAGGCTAAGCGTCCAATGAAGCCGCTGTGGACTTTTGCTGCGTTTAGGAAGCTTAAGCCCATGCGGCCGTATTTGCTTTTGGCTGTTAAGTGGGCGACATAGTTTGGTGGTGTAAAGACGATTTCGTAGGTTATCAGGTTTTTATGCTCCAAATAGTGCAGAGTGGTTTCTTCTTTTACAGTTAGGATGTAGCCGTCGCCGTCAAGCAGGTTATGGTCGTAGGGATATATGCATTTATACTTTTCAATAAGCTCTTTCAGCTTGTCCTTACCAAGGATACACATCTTATTAGCGCCTCATATTAGTGTTCTAGCAATACAGAAAACCTCACGCTATAAAACTTTTTAACACGAACGTGTATGCGCGCAACTGCTGATAGTCACTCTATCAGGAGTCAAATATGGTTGCAATGATTATGTTAGTGAGGTTGCTGGTAATTTGTTGTTAAACAAAATATTTTCGCACTCCAACAAATTTACAGGTCTCCAGTAAACATAAAACAAATTACTAGCAATACCACCCCTAAATTCATGCGACACCAAAGCCGCGCTAACAAACAAAACAGATGGACAAACCTATACAATAAACACTTTCAGACTAAAGGTTCAACCTATTTATAAGGGGGGCTATACTTTCTCTGCGCCTAACAGTTCCTCATAACCGTAACATGCAAAGTTAAGTAAAACCTCTTCGTCAAACAATACCCAACAAAAGAGGAACGAATCAAATGAGTTGTAAACACTGCAATAGCCAAGCAGTTTATGCATGCAATGTCTGCGGAAAGCCACTATGCCCACAACACGCCAAACTTCGAACATTATGCCCAGCATGCCTAAAGAAGACCACGTTAAACTACACCATTGTAAAAGCGAAAACGAAAAAGGAAAAAGAGAAAATTCGAGAATTTGTAGAGCGCTTCTGGGGAGAACAAGAACAGTTAACCTTTGACAAAAGATTCATTGTCGCTGAACTTCCTACATACATCGCAAAAGAGAAAGATAGCATCGTTGGTTTCATCTCATTCGCCGAAACAGAAGACGCCACCATAATAGTAGCTTTAGGCATTCTCCCACAATGTCAAAATGCCGGAGTAGGCAAAGCTCTAATCAAAAAAGTCGAAGCCGAAACCAAACGATTAAGCAAAAAACAGTTGCTCGTTTCAACATCAAACGATGATTTACCAGCATTAGCATTTTACCAAAGCTTAGGCTTCCAAATTTATGAAGTAAAACCAGACGTCATAGCAGAGAAACACGGAAAAATCATTAAGGGAATAAGCGGATTACCAGTGAGAGACGAATTAAGACTGCGAAAAATTATCCCTTAATAATGCCATGTTCACGCCTTATCCCATCTAAAGTTTCCTTCGCCACATAATACTTAGCAAACAATTCAGAAAGCCTTTCACAAGGATATTCTGCACAGAAACCACAATTCTCAACCTTCCTTTCCCTTCCACACTTCCTTATCTCACAATCATTACAGTACCAAAAAATTCGCGAACTATCGCTCACACAACCATCACAGTTAATGTCCTCCAACTTGTACTCTCGCCCGTACTGCTTAGTAAAAATCTCAGCCACACGCCTTCGCTCTGCATCATCATTCTTCTGTGTGACAACAAAAACCGGACAATCAGAACACACTATCCCACAATAACCAATAAGCTTACCCAAACAAAGTCTCTCCAACAACATATTAGAACTATAAACAGATTAATCTACCGTTCAGCCTTCACAAGCACCAACGTCTCAAAAAAAGGCAAATTACGCTTCGCAACAACACTTGCCTTCAAACCTTCCCTAGCAAAACCTTCCAAAGTTTCTTCAACACCCACCAAAGTAGACTGCATCAAAAAAATTCGCCCACCACGCCCAAGATGACGTGGCGCTTCCCGTATAAAACGGTCAATCACCCTTCTACCCTTCTCCCCACCTGCCCAAGCATGCTCAATCCAAGATACTCCTTCACTAAACTCAACAGGTAAGTAAGGAGCATTGAAAAGAATCAAATCAAACCGCCCGTCCATTCTAAACGGCGAAAACAAATCACCCCGCACAAAGAACATTTTGTCTATAACCCCATTCAGCTCAGCATTTTCCTTCGCACAACGCACAGCATAAGGATTTATGTCAACCGCAATAACCATAGACGCTTCCTTCGCAGCAACCACCCCTAAAATACCACATCCAGTACCCACATCAAGAACAAAATCACCCTTCCTAACAGCCAAATTCTCAGCAAAAAGAAACGAATCCTCAGAAGGCTCGTAAACATTCTCGCAAACATAAAAAACATAATCTCTAAAAAACACTTTCTTGCAAGCTAAGCGCATTCGCTAACACTCCAAAATCTTCAGGCGCCAATTCCCTAACCCGTTTATCACAAAAAGGAACAACCGTTCCAGAACGCGTATTCTTCAAAAACACCGAAATGGCATTCCTAACTTTCTTGTTACACTGCGTAAACAATAACCGCACCAACCGCTTGAATAATTCTTCATTTTCTAATGCGAATGGACGAGGCTTCTTTGGCTTCAAACGCACAACAACCGAATCAACTTTCGGCTGCGGATAAAACATCACTCTGGGAACATCATCTAACAACTCAACTTCAACATAATAATACGCAAGAACAGCCAACCACCCATAATCGCCACTTCCAACAGAAGCCACAAGCCTATCCGCAAACTCCCTCTGAAAAACTAAAACCGCACAATCAAAACTTCTGTTCAAAAGCCACAAAAGTAAACGAGAAGAAATATGATAAGGTGGAACAGAAACAACCTTACTAAACTCTGGAATTGCCGCTTTGAGAATGTCGCCCTCAATTATCTGGATATTTGTCAAATCTTTAAGCTGTTCACGTAAAACTTTTGCAAGCCTTGTGTCAAATTCAATAGCTAAAACACGCCCACATTTGCTCGCAAGAAAACGTGTCAAAAAACCAAAGCCAGCACCAATCTCCAACACCACATCCTTATTGCACACCATTGCATAATCAATCATCCGATGGAAAATTAACGGCTCAACCAAAAAATTCTGTCCTAAAAGCTTCTTCGGAAAAATTCGATTCATCCGAAGTAAAAACTTCGTTTCAGCTAACAATCCCATATTACCACAAGTAAACTATTGAGCCCGCGTAAACAACCGATACTTACTCTCGCCCGACAACTCCTCCAAAACACGCTTAGTAATCAACTTAACCGGATTAGGCAACTCCGTACGCTTCTGCAAATCATCAAAATTCTCAAAAGGCTTCTTCTCACGCTCATTTATAACCTGCCACATATACTTCTTGCCTATACCCGGGATAAGCTCCAACGCGTGCATCCGCGGCGTTATAGCCCTTGCAGTATTAAAAAAGTTAATGAACCACTTTTCACGATTCAAAACTATTCTGCTAATAATCGTAGGAAGTTCCATCTTCGCAGCAGCCGTCAATTCCTCATAACTCACCCTCCCAATAATATACGTAATCTCCTCACGCGCGTCCTTACCCACATAAACACGGTCATGAGGCTTAAGCATAATACCTTCTTTAGCCAACGCCTCCAAAAGAGTGAAAAATTCTTCACCTATCAACTGCACAAGCGCTCCCGCTCGGTAACCAGCCCTGCCAGTAGGGCGAATCCCAGGACGCCCATGTGGCAAGAAGTCTAAGACGTAAGCGTATTCCTCGTATCTTTTCTCCATCATGTTCGCCTTTATCTTACACTCTTTTTGCTTAAAAAATAGTTGCTAAAACGGTTCATTCAGGCTTTCCGATGTTCATCCAAAAGGGCGACTATAGCTTCCAACTTTGACGTCTCAATGATCTTGCGACCGGCAGCAAGAAAAACTCTTAACTCGTCAACGCTCTTCGGCATGCAGTTGACTATTTGAACCGCTTCTTCCTCATCCAAACCAAATTCTTTCTCAAGCTTTTCCACAAGTTTTTCAGCTACCTCCGCATCTACCTTCGAGAATTTAGAAACATAATCATAAGTGCGCCGCTGGAACTGATCCAGATTCTCCTCGCCAATGGACTCCAGCAATTTTTTAACTTGTGGAAGAGTAAGCTTCTTTTCCTTCTCGCTTTTTCCCGCCATCTCAATCACGCTTTAAATGGCTCTAAATGTTCTGGTCTTACAATAATCTCCTTAACCGCGTCTCCCTGCGTAATGCTTACGACATAGCTTCGTCCGCGTTTGTCAATTATCGTGCCAACCTTACCGTGGTAACGCCTATGCGGCATGCCCTTCTGAACGCTGGGGTCTATTTTGATGACTACGCTGCTTCCAGAGGGATACTCATAGAGCAGTTTGCTTAACTTTGCTTTGCCACGCTCTCGCGGTTCCTTCCGTAGCAGACACCGAGTCCCTGAACGATATCCCTTTGACTTTTTCATCCTTCCACCTTTTTCAATCTTTAATAACTACATTTAAAACATCGAGTTTTATAGGCTTCGCTCTGTTTTTGAGAAGCTCTGAAACGCTTGGAATTGTTCTTCCATCATCTCCAGTCACCAATTCTTTAACGTAAAGCCCTCCTTGGCATCGTATTTTCATTTCAACCTTTTTAGGCGACAAAACCTTTACTTTCACGTCATATATGTACTTTTCCCGCGTTAAATCCGCTCGTCGATGCAAAACACGTGTTGGCGTCTTCTGTTTAATAATGGAATTTGTTAGCTTATCTTCAAGAAGTTGCATGTCTTCTTTAGTAATTTCATTCTCAAACTCGACTATTACACGATACTCTTTCTGTGTAGATTCAGCCTTCTTCAACTTTCGAACCGCATCTTTATTTGAAAATTTCAGATTTGAAACTTCAACCTTGCCCCTTGCGTAAGCATTTACATCATTCTCTAATTTTTTAAGGTCTAAGAACCGCTTTTTGGGTTTCGAAATTTCAATTACGAAGGGTCTGCCCTTGCCAAGCATGCGCGCGTCGATGTCTTCCCTTCCAGACGCATGAAATGATGTTTTTGCGCCACCTGTCGCGTCCAGAAAAAGTTTTCCAATAATTTCCTCAACCGATTCCTGATACATTTTTCCAGTCCAATTACATTTTTCACAACCTTTTCCTCTGCAGTTCGAACAGAACCATTTTGATTGCGGTATACCTCTGGCAAGTTTTTTGTATCGCCCAGAAATGAAAAGAGGGTTCACTTGAAGCTCTATCTTGTTAGTGAATGGGGCAACAAGCACAACTACTTCTGGTTTCTTATGCTCCACAGCTTTTTCACTGTATAAAGCAATTTTCTTACCTAGTATTCTTCCAAACTCGGTTCGCATACTTTCAGCATAGCCTACTTCAAACTCAGCCCTAAACTCGTCTTCTCGTTCCTCTATAAAAAGAGGTAATTCTACACCGACCAAAAAGTTGTTATATTCATAATCCTCAAGCTGCTTTAATGCCTTTTTTGCCAAATCGTCAGTCGTTTCAAATTTATTTTCACATAAAAAGCATGTCTTAGGCAGGTTTTTTCTTGGAACCCGCCTTTTCATTTTGTGCAGTATTTCTTTGGCTGTTTCGAAAAACCCGTTAGTTGCAAGAATTTTGAAGGCTTTGATGCCTTCTTTACTTTTGGAAAGGGCTAATGCGTGCGCTTCCAATGTTAACGCAAGTTTTATCGCTTTCCCTCGCGCATCATTTTCTACTCCATGCCCAAGCAGAGCGAATTGCCTTCCTAAACAATGGTCGCATAGGGGACGCTTTTCAAGCATTTTTAACGCTTTTTCTAAAATGCCACAGTCCATTGTAAGTCCTTTCCGAACCACCGTTTAAACTACTTAAAATCAAGCGGCAAACCTTTCCCGAAGAACGGAAGCTTCTTCTTTCTCCTAAGCGACTTCAACATTTTACGCATCATCACATACTGTTTTAGAAGTTCTTTCACTTCCTTTTCGCTTGTTCCCGAACCTCTAGCAACACGTTTTATTCTGGAAGCGTTGAAAATTTTCGGGTTATCCTTTTCTTCAGGCGTCATGGACTGAATCATAACACGCCACTTTTCTAGACGGTCTTCAGCGGTGTTCAACATATCCTCAGGTATGTCATAAGACATCCCGGGAACCATCTTCAAAAGTTTCCGGAAAGTTCCCATTCCCTTCATGGCTTCGAACTGTTCATACATGTCTGTCAACGTAAATTTGCCACTTAGAATAGCTTTGGCTTTTTTCTCAGGCACTTTAATTTCTGCTTCGCGAACTTTTTCCAGCAAAGTTTCAAGGTCGCCCATTCCTAAGAGTCGCCCAACAAAGCGGGAGGGAATGAAGGCTTCTATGTCTTCTACTTTTTCGCCAGTGCTGATGAACTTTATGGGAGCACCAGTGGCTGCAACCGCAGAGAGAGCGCCGCCTCCTCGTGCTGAACCGTCCAGTTTCGTGACAATAATTGAACCTAAAGGTGTGGCTTCGTTGAAGGCTTTCGCTTGAGCCGTCGCTTGTTGCCCAATTGTTCCATCAATCACAAGCACAATCTCGTCGGGTTTAATGTTTTTTTCAAGCATTTTCATCTCTTTAATCAGCTCCTGCTCCTCTTTATGGCGTCCCGCCGTGTCAATTATCACAATTTCCTTGTCGCTGAATTGTTTCAAACCGTCAAGTGCTATTTTAACAAGGTCCTTTGCTTTTGGGTCGCCGTATAACGGCACATTTATTCTATTTGCTAATTGTTGCAATTGGGCGTATGCTCCGGGTCTGTACGTGTCCACACATATAAGCGCCGGTTTTAATCCTCTCTTCTGATAATATCTTGCAAGTTTAGCCGCTGCGGTTGTTTTTCCTGACCCTTGAATTCCAACAAGCATTATCACGTTGCGTTTTCCGGGTTCCACCTTTATTGGTGCGGGTTTTTCTCCGAGAAAACGAGTTAATTCTTCATAAACAACTTTTATCACGTGTTCGCGGCGTGAAATGCCTGGCGGAACTTTTTCTTTCAGGGCTCTTTCTTCTATTCGCTTGGAAATTTCGAGTACAAGTTTAACGTTAACGTCTGCTTGTAGCAGAGCCCTTTGTATGTCGCGTACAAGTTCTTTAACTGTAGCCTCATCTACTATGGATGCTTTGAAAACTTTTTTTAGGGCTTCGTAAAGTGTAGAGCCCAAGCGTTCTAGTGCCATGTTGTTCTCCAGATTTTAAACAGTTTACGCTTTTAAATAGATATTCTGCTCTTTAAGCTTAACTTGCATAACCTTTTTACGGTTAATTTTTAAAAGAAGAGGTTGAGGGTTGAAGTTTGAGTGAAGAAGTTAAAATTGTAGAGAAGAAGGAGATTTCGCCCGGCACTACAATGCTGTTTGGTTTTCCAGATGTTGGATTGGTTGGCGTCATTGCAGCGTCACATTTGATAGAAGAACTTAAAGATTTTGAAGAAGTTGCGTTCATGGATTCAAAGCTGCTACCGCCGATAATTGTCTTACATGAGGGCTTGCCGCATTCTCCGATAAGAATTTTCGGAAACACTGAAGTCTTGTTAGCTGTTTCTGAAACCGCCATATCTGCAGACATAATTTATCCTGTAATGAACGCGTTGATTGACTGGGGAAAAAGCAAAAATGTTAAGATGATGATTTCACTGAGCGGCATTCCAACACAAGACAGACAAGATGTTCAAGAATTGAAAGTTTTTGCTGCAGCATCAAACCCAGATATACTGAAAATGGTGCAAGAGAAGGGTATAGAAATATTGAAGGAAGGATACATGGTTGGTCCCCAAGCGCTTATGCTCCAGCGATGTGCGACTATGGGTTTGCCTGCAGTAGCATTACTTGCGCAGTGTTTTCTTAACTATCCAGACCCTGAAGCCGCTGCAGAAGTGTTAAAAGGATTAGCAAACGTTACCGGAATAAAAGTGGATGTTTCAAAACTTCTGGAGAAAGGCGAAGAAATTCGTTTGAGAGCAAGAGACGTTATGAGACGAACACAGCAAGAGATGACCAAAATGAAGAAAACACAGGAGTATGACATTCCATTGTACGTTTCGTAAGGAGGTAATACGAATGTCTAGCAGAAGAAGACGTTCAATCTTCGACCTGATTGATGAATACTTTGACGAATGGGAAGAATGGTTCGAAAGGTTTGGAGAACGATTAGTAGAGAGACCAAGCTGGAACCAGAAAACTTGTGCCGTGGAACCTCTCCGTGACATAATGGTGACGCCGACAGAAGTGATAGTGACTGTTGATTTGCCCTACACAGAAGAGAGCACGGTGCAGGTTAAAGCGTTAGACGAAGATACTCTTGAGATATCAGCGAAAATGAAACGGAAAATACGTCTCGAAGAACTGGGCATAACACACTACAAAGGCGAATTCCAAACATTCCACTGTCAAACGCGCATTCCAGTGCCTGTACAGATGGATAAAATGGCTGTGCGTTTCAAAAAGGGAATATTAGAAGTGCGCATACCACGCAAACATGAATACACAATCCCTATGGAATAAGCGTGGAAGCCTCAGCCCATAAATGTCTTCACAAATCAGACGGCTCTTCTCGCATCATCGGCTTCAATAAACACAAACATTAAACGAGAAAATAAACTTTGATGGAAAGTTTTAACAATAAGATACGCTAATTTCTAGAAACAGCTTAATGGTGAAAGCTCATGGCAACCGAACGTGCTATTCAATTCGCTGTATTTGCACTTTTGCTTGTAGGTTTAGGTGGCGTTAGCGCTTGGGCAAGTTACACATACGTCACGCCTGATGTGTTGAAGTTTGCTGGCATAGCATTAAGCTGGGGAATAATTCTTCTAGTCCTTTACTTAGGCTTCAAAAAACTCAATTGGGAGTGGTGGGGTTAGTTAAGTAACAAGCCCATCACCAGCTCATCGTAATGTTTACCATCTTCTCCGAAGTATGCATCCTTCATCGTCCCCTCAATTTTGAAACCAAACTTTTGATAGAGATGAACAGCGATTTTATTATCAGCAACGACGTGTAAGCCTACTCGGTGCAATCCTTCCTCCTTCGCAAGTTCTATAAGCCTAGCAAGCATTGCGGTTCCCAATCCCACATTATGAAAACTTTGGTGAAGGTACATCACCAAATCACCCGTTCCTCTTCTCCGTGCATGAGGATTCTTGAAAATCTGCGCATGCCCGACAACATTGCCCCTGTATAAGGCGATTATTGCTATCATGTTCTGAAAATTGCTAAACCACCCATGTTCAAGTCTCTCCCGGTTATAAGGGGGCATCCCCCAACGTACAGCCTCATCCGAAAGAGACGCGTACATCTCGATAAGCTTCTCTTTATCATCCATCTGAAACTTTCTTATTAAAACGGTTCTGCCATCCTTTAACTTGACTTTTTCAGCTAGCAAGAAGGCATAGCCTCCAATAAAGAGCGACTACTGAAGGGTTTTATTTCATTCGATGTCAAAATTCCAATTTTTCACTTTACTTTGTTCTCACTATTTTGATTTTGCCCATTATCCGCCAATATTCAATCTCAACACCGGCAGCAATCTTTGCCTTCAATTCTTCCTCTTCGGGATAGGGAGCATCAAAATACTCGTAGGTTTCCAAGTCCATTATTTGAATGCTTGATGGAGTGACTGCGTAAACTTGTCCGCTGCGTTTTTCGATTATTGGAACCTCAGCATTGGCATCTACAGGTTTAACAATGCTCCTTTTTACGCCGTCAAAAACGCCAATTGCTACTATTCTTGCTTTGGCCGAGCCGTGTTTTCCAGGTTTTGATTTGGTTATGTCAACTATGCGGCATGGTTCATTGTCGACAAGCATGTATCCGCCTACTCTTAAGCTGCCAACATCAACGGGTTTACTCATTCATCCACCAACCTATTACAGCCTTCATCCACAGCAATTTTAAACAACACCCATATATAGATTAAGGTGTCGCTAATACAAAACGGTGAAATGCTTGTTCAAAAGTGTCGGACTGGTTGCCCGTTTTGACAAAAAGGCAGCCATAAAACTTGCTGAAGACTTGGTTAATTACTTGAGGGAAAAGGGATTAGAAGTATTAGTGGAAGACACGCTAGCAAACAAAGCAAACATAAAGGGGAAAACTATTCCACTTGAGAAAATGAAAACTGATTTCATAATAACAATTGGCGGTGATGGAACCATCTTACGAACATGCGTTGCCATCCCTAAACCAGAACCACCAATACTCGCAATAAACATGGGTATTCGAGGATTCCTAACAGAAGTCGAACCAAAACAAGCACTCACCGCTATAGACAAATGTTTAAAAAAAGAATTCGAAATTGAAAAGTGCATGAAACTTTCAGTAATAGCGGATGGCGCAAAGTTTCCAGACGCTCTAAATGAAGTATTAATTGTAGCCGACGAACCTGTAAAGCTGCTTTACACACGCATTCTAAAAGACAAACAACCAATCTTAGGCTCTCAAGCAGACGGCTTAATGGTTTCCACACAAACTGGCTCAACGGGATATTCGCTTTCGGCAGGTGGACCAGTGTTGGACCCAAATGTAGACGCGTTTGTTTTGACTTCTATATGTGCCTTAAGCGTTTTCCGCTCAATTGTTTTTCCTGCAAATTCCAATTTAACTATTGAAGTTGTCAGGCCAAGAAAGATTCTAGTGATAGTTGACGGACAGTATCGCCAAATTGTAAGTTCTAAACTTCCACGCGTTACAGTTACACGTTCAAAATATGAAACCTCTTTCATAAGGTTCAAAGAGAACTTTTACCATCGCCTTAGAAGCAGACTTCTCTTTAAAGGAGTCTGATTGGCAGCGTGGATAGAAAAGTTATAGTTTTGGACACATCAGCTTTTGTGGCTGGATTCGACCCATTCTCTATAAGCGAGGAACAGTATACCGTACCAATGGTTAGAGAAGAAATATTCGGAAGCTCAATGTCTTGGGTTAGATTCAAAACGGCGGTGGAAAGCGGAAAGTTAAAGGTGAAAATGCCAGATGAGAACTTCCTCAATAAAGTTAAAGCGTCGGCAAATGCTATTGGCGACACGTTTTTCCTTTCAGACGCTGACATCCAAGTTTTGGCATTGGCTCTAGAGCTTAAGTCACAAGGGCATAATCCATTAGTTGCCACAGACGATTACTCTATACAAAATGTTGCAAACCAGATAGGCATACCATTCGCTTCACTATCAACTTTTGGCATCCGCTTCCGATTACAATGGATAAGATACTGCCCAGCATGCCACAAAAGATACCCGGCTGATTATAAATACGAAAAATGTGAAGTATGCGGCACGGGACTGAAAAGAAAACCATTAAGAAAAAAGAGCTTAGACCGGTAATAATCACCAACAATATAAGAAAGATTACAGTTTAAAATTAAAAAAGATTGAGGTTTAGCCATGAGCACGATTGAACGTAAAACCATTTACTTCCATGAAGCAGGCGCTCAAAACACAGATGCGCTACTCAAACTTGTCAAAGAGTACATAGAAAAAGAAGACATAAGAGACATAGTAGTTGCATCAACAACCGGCGAGACAGGAGCCAAAGCATGCAAAATCTTCAACGGCTGCAATGTCGTCGTAGTCACTCATTGCCACGGTTTCCGTCAACCAGGAGAAACTGAGCTATTAGAAGAATATAAGAAAGAGATTTTGGCAAACAGAGCGAAAATCTTCACAGGCATTCACGCCTTAAGCAGTGTAGAACGGGCAATCCGCAAAGACTTCGGCACTATCCAACCTTTAGAGCTTATTGCAAACGTGCTTAGACTTATGGGAGAAGGAACAAAAGTATGCGTGGAAATCACCTTGATGGCAGCGGATGCCGGCTTAATTCCAGTTGACAAGGACATTGTGGCTATTGCTGGAACTGGAAGAGGCGCAGACACAGCACTGCGAATTCATCCAGCCAATGCGGCGAGGTTCTTTGAACTAAAAATCAGGGAAGTAATAGCAAAACCACTCAAATTTTAAATGGACATTAGAACTGAAGTTTCAAGCAGTCTTTATTAAACCCGCTGAGTGTAAAGAAGAACTCCGAAGGATGCGTTGACTTATTGAATTTTTCGGAAAAGCTGAAGAATGAGTTTTCATTCTTTCGAGGAAATTACCTAATACTAATAATAAGCTGGATTCTGATGGATTTCGCCCACGAATTGCCCGGAACATACTATCCTGACTATGTCATTCAACTCGGCGGAAGCGCAACAATCCTTGGAATAATAATGCTTGTTTCTCTGTTAGCCTTAGCTTCTGTTCAGTTTTTGGGAGGATACTTAGCGGACAAATATGGAAGACGATGGCTTGTCTCAAGTTTGACATTTGGAGTTGCTCTCTCATTCATTTTTTACGCGATTGCTCCAAGCTGGGAGTTCATTCTGATCGGAGCAGTCATACAAAACCTATGTCTACTATACCAGCCAGCCTTAAACGCTCTAATGGCTGATTCGCTACCGCCGGAAAAACGTGGTATGGGATTTTCTTTGCTTAACTTGATAATGAGCGTTTCAACCACGCCGGGTCCTGTTGTTGCATTATTTTTGGTTACTGCTTACGGCTCTATAATGGGTATGAGAATAGCCTATGTCATTGTTATATTTTTATATCTAGTAGCGGCGATAGTGCGCCTAAAATTGAAGGAAAGCGTCAAAAACCCAGAAAAAATAAACATAAAAGAGGCAATACGGTCATATCCCAAAGCCATAAAAGAAGGAATAAACGTCTGGAAAACAGTGCCACATTCGACGCGGTTTTTATTTTTCTCCGAACTGATTATGCGGTTCTCAATCGCCATGACCCAGATGCTATTCATGGTTTACGCTTTCTACGTGCTCCAGATAGGAGGAACACGAGAAGCCGACCCAACATTCCAACTTGCCCGTATAAATTGGGGTTACGCCATGATTGCCCTGTTCATCTGCATGATATTCTTATCTTTAGCAGTAGGCAGACTGATTGACAAAATTGGCAGGAAAAAACCTTTACTAATCGCAAACCTTCTGATGATTCCAGCGATATTACTGTTTATTTTCGGAAATTACTTGACACTCTTCGTAGCCATGCCGCTCGTTGGATTCTCGATGCTTCTCGGTTTTTCGTCTTATCAAACAATGTATGCTGACTTTGTTCCGCAATCAAAACGAGGAAAGATAACGGGTTCAGCGAACTTTTTCGCTTACATATTCATGGCTTTAGGTGCAGGTTTGGGTGGATTCTTGTATGATGCTGTGTCTCCTATGCTTCCGTTTTTGCTTGCGACCGCTTTTGCAATTCCTTCTACAGCTTTAATATTGCTTGTACATGAACCAAAGCCAGAAGAAAGGCAAGCGTGATTCACGCAATCTTGGTAAACAAATTCTTCATCTGAAAAAAAGTTATGTTGAAATAAAGATGGAAGAGGTAGTTGTGATTTGCGAGGGCTTGTGCGAAGAAACTTCTGCTATACTTCGACGCTGTCACGTTTGCTGAAGTATAATATGTCGTGATGTTCCACATATCCGCATTCTTTGAACAACTTCTTTGACGTAGTGTTGTAATCTTCGATTAAAGCGCAGAAGATTCCTAACCCATGCTTTCTAAATATTCGCTCTGATTCAGAAATCAAAGCTTTAGCAAAGCCCCGGTGTCTATAGTCTGGATCAACTGCCAGACGGTTTATCCAGCCTTTTCGCATGTCGCTGCTCAGAATTACGACGCCTACAAGGCGGTTATTCTCAAACGCCCCAAGGAAAAAATCTGGGTTAGCCTTCATTTGCACTGCTATCGCTTCTTTACTATCTCTTCCTTTGGGTTTAAAAGGCAACCCCGCTTTACGCCAAAGCTGTATTATTTCTTCATAGTTGGCTATGGTTAACTTTCGAATTTCCATGCAATCACACAAAGAATGTTGTGGCTACGGTTCTTTTTCAACCTCTTTTACGACATCTTCAATTATGTCTAATGCAGAATCAACAAGTTCTCGCGTGATGTTAAGCGGAGGCGCAAATCTAATCGTTGAAACTCCACAAGTTATCACGGCAACTCCTCGTTTCCAAGCGCGCATCATGATTTCAGAAACCTTTTTGGATTCGGGTTTTTTGTTTTCTTTGTTTTCCACAATTTCCATTCCAATCATTAAACCTTTGCCTCTTACGTCGCCGACTATCTCGCTTTTCTCTTTCAGCTCTTCAAGTCTTTTAAGAATGTACGTGCCTTGTTTGGTCGCGTTCTCCAAGAGTCTTTCTTCCTTGATTATTTCGATTACGGCGTTTGCAGCAACACATGAGAGTGGGTTACCACCGAAAGTGCTCGCGTGAGAACCGCCAACCCAATCCATAATTTTTGCTTTAGCTATTGTTGCGCCTAAGGGCAATCCTGATGCTAATGCTTTAGCACTGCAGATAATGTCAGGTTCAACATTCCAATGCTCGATTGCAAACCATTTCCCAGTTCTGCCCATACCGGACTGAACTTCATCATCGATAAGCAAAATACCATATTTGTCTGCAAGTTTCTTTAGTCGCTGGAAATATTCAAGTGGCGGAACCACGTATCCTCCTTCGCCTTGAATAGACTCAAAAACAATGGCAGCGACATCTTCAGGAGGCACATACTTCTGAAGGACAAACTCGTCAATAAAGTCCACACACCAATAGTGACACTCTGGATAGCTCAGTTTGAAGGGACAACGATAACAGTACGCATATGGAACATGAGTGACACCTGGCATAAGCGGGAAGAAATAGCGCTTTTGGGCGGGTTTGCTGGCAGTGAAAGATAAAGAGCCAATTGTGCGTCCATGAAAAGCACTTATGAAACCTATGAAAAGTTGCTTACGAGTATGCCACTTTGCAAGTTTAATTGCCGCCTCAATTGCTTCGGTTCCGCTGTTACCAAAGTAGACTTTTTTGGCGCCTTTTCCAGGCGTAATTGAAGAGAGATTTTCTGCAAGGTCAACCACTTCCTTATAGAAGAAATCTGTGTTAGAATAGTGTAGAAAACGGTCACATTGATTTTTTATCGCTGCAATCACCTTAGGGTGATTATGGCCAACGTTTAGGCATACCAAGCCAGAGTTGAAGTCTATGTATTCGTTTCCATCTACGTCTTTCACAATACAGCCTTTTCCAGACTCTACAACAAGTGGGTAAAACCGCACGTACGATGGCGAAATCAGTTCCTCATCTTTTTTTACGAGTGCTCTTGCTTTGGGTCCAGGTGGTGTAACAACGATTTTTGGGTAATTCATTTTAGGTCACCAATATTAAGGGGAATAAGGATTAGAAAAGAGGGTTTTATATAATTACCTATCTTTTTTAGCTAAAAATAATGGTTAGATAAATAGTCCAAAATAGGCTAGTTGCACATTCTATTAGTATTTTGGAGGAAATTAAGACGATTTATGGTCGCGTCACGGTAATCTCAATCGCTGAAACATTTGACTTTTGACCTTCGCCTCGAGTGACTTCCTCTGTAGATATGTTGATGCTTTGAAGCTGCAAATCCTTTAGAAACGCTCGTCTCAGCAGCTCAACAGTGTCAACAGCTCTACAAATCACTCGCCCTCTAGCTTTAACCGTAACCTTTTTGGCACCTGAGTTGAAGAAAGTTAAGCAAGCGACCACGTAGTTCATCACTGGTTTTTTGCCGATAAACACGACATTGTCGTTTGATTCTGGGTTCCGCGGTGTTTTCGTTGTTTTTTGCGCTGTTTCCTCCTTTCGCTTCTTTTCTGTCATATTCTACCTCCTTTTTCGCTGATTGCAAATGGGTGGCATCGTAAAGCGGACTATACATGGATTTTGAGATTCTTATATTTTTCCGTGCAGTGTAGCATCAGACATACTGCTTGACGCCAATTTACAGTAGTGTTCCCAGTCCTCGTCAACCCACTGTTGGATTCTGCCGATATCTTCTTCTGTTAAGTTGCGGAATCTGCCTTGCAATTGTAGATATTCCTTAATGGGTTTGCGTTTGGCTTTATCAACTAGTCGGTCGCTAGGAGAATTAAGCTTGAACTGGCCGTATTCGATTTCATATAAAGCCCATAATCCCGTTTGAACGGCAAGACGCCCAAGCTCCACTGTTCTGTTTGCGTCATAACGCCATCCTGTAGGACATGGTGCCAGAACATGAATGTACTTTGTGCCTTTGATGCCCCTTGCCTTTCTCAGTTTTTCTACAAAATCTATTGGATAGGATGGGCACGCAGTTGCGACATAGGGTATTCTATGCGCAGCCATTATGAACGGCATGTCTTTTTTTCTTTCTCTTTTTCCAGAAGGCGTTGTCGTCGTCCATGCACCATAGGGCGTCGCTCCGCTTCGCTGCATCCCAGTATTGCCGTAAGCCTCGTTATCATAGCAGATGTAGATGAAGTTTGTTTCTCTTTCAGCAGCTCCAGACAAGGCTTGAATTCCAATGTCGACCGTTCCACCGTCGCCAGCCCAGCCGACAACCGTTATGTCTTCCATTTTTCGTTGACGCAACGCAGCAGCAATTCCAGAAGCCGCGGCTGCAGTAGATTCAAATAGAATGTTTTGGAGAGGAACAGCAACAGAAGTGTAAGGATAGGGTCCTTGAATCACGGTTGTACAACACGCAGGAACAACCATTATTATTTTATTTCCTAGAGCTTTGAAGAGCAAACGAATCGCGATAGAGGGGCCGCAACCGGCACAAGCGGCGTGACCCTTAAGTAGGTATTCTTCTCTTGGAAGTTCTTTTATTGTCACCATTATTCTCACTCCCTCAAATCAACCCATTCAGTTTCTTTCTCAACTTTACCGGCGTGCATCTGTTTTAGCGATTTTTTAGCAATTTTCTTGATAGCTTCTGAAGTGACATCTCTTCCTCCTAAGCCTGCAATAAAGCCTGCAAGTAATGGTCTGTCTTTTCTGTTGAAGAGAGACGCCTTAATCTCTGAAGCCAGAAAGCCCTCCATTCCAAAAGATATATGGCGGTCTATTGTCGCCAGCATTTGTGCTTTTTCTGCAAGTTTCATCATCTCTTCTACCGGGAACGGACGGAAAACCCGAACCCTTGCTGACCCGACTTTTAAGCCTTCCTTGCGTAGGCTGTCGACGGCTATTTTTGCATCGCTTGCCATAGTGCCCATAGTAACCAATATCAAATCTGCGTCATCGCATTTGTACTTCTCAATCAGTCCGCCGTGTTCAATCCCGAAATGTTTGCCGTATTCCTTGTCGATTTTTGGAATCAATTGTTTTGCGTTCTCCATGGCTTCTTGAATCATGTAACGAAACTCCATATACCAATCAGGCGAAACCAAATTCGCATGAGATAAGGGATGATTAACATCTAAAATCCACCCACATTTATACGGTGGCAGAAACTCATCAATCTCCTTCTGTTCAGGAATTTTTACAGGCATGTAAGTGTGCGAGAGAATGAAGCCTTCTAAACAAACCATAGCAGGCAAAAAAACTCGTTCGTCTTCACAAAGTTTGTAAGCTTGAATTACAGTATCAAAAACTTCTTGATTGTCAGCGCAATAGAACTGAATCCAACCAGTGTCCCGTTGAGAAAGAGAGTCGCTAAAATCTGACCAAATGCTCCATGGAGCACCCATGGCGCGGTTAACCACCGCCATTACAACAGGCAGACGAGAGCCTGCTGCCCAATGCAATGCTTCATGCATAAGGGCCAAACCGTGAGCAGAGGTTGCTGTGAAAGTTCTGACCCCGGCTGCAGCCGCAGCAATACATGCAACCATGGCGCTGTGTTCAGATTCCACTCGGATGTATTCAGCGTCCATCTCTCCACTTTCGACAAAATCAGCTATTTTTTCTACTACAGTCGTTTGAGGAGTTATGGGATACGCGGCTACAACCTTTACTCTTGCTGCCTTTGCAGCGTATCCGGCGATATGATTCGCCGTGTCAATAATCATTTGCGCCATTTTTATTCTTCCTCCCGTTTCATAGTTATTGCCTTAACAGGACACTCGTTAGCACATATTCCACATCCTTTGCAGTAATCATAGTCTATCTTTGGAGAATCATCTTCTTGGCGCGTTATTGCCGCGTCTGGACAGTAAATCCAACATATGGTGCACCGAGTACACTTAGAATAATTAACTTCTGGCCGGAATGTCCTCCAAGTTCCTGTTTTTCCCATGCTACCAACTGTAGGTTTGGATAACGGGGTGAGAGGCATTTCTTTACGAGTTTTTGAAGTATTGCTCATGCATATTCACCATCCTTTCATTAAACGGTCATAAGCTAACTCTGCAGCCCGAGCATTCTTTTCTCCCGCTGCGCCCAACCATGTTTCTTTTATAGCTTTTACAACGCTCGCCAGCTTAACTTCGTCAGTGGCTTTAGCAAAAGCGCCTATTATCGACGTGTTAACTACAGGCGAACCGGCGACAAGGAGGTTTAATCCAAGAGCAATTCCTGTTGCGTCAACCGTGGCGACTTTGCAATTTTTTATTCCAGTTTCAGTGGGATTCTTTGTCGTGTTTAAGATAATTATTCCACCTTTCTTCAACCCTTCAGTTACATCCACAGTTTTGTAAATTAAAGGGTCAAGCACAATTACATAATCGGGATTGTACACTTGACTATGCACAAGAATCGATTCGTCACTTATCCTTGCAAAAGCTTTGACTGGAGCACCACGCCGCTCTGCTCCAAAATAGGGAAAAGCTTGAACCCACTTGCCTTCAATAAAAGCAGCATGCGCCAACAACTCCGCGGCTGTTACGCTACCTTGTCCTCCGCGCCCATGAATTCTAATTTCCTTAAGCACGGCTCTTCCCTTCCATTAAGAAAAGAGAAATGCTTGTTTCAGACTTATTAGTTTAGCTTAAACAAAACACCAAAAATAACATTAAAATTAGACCACTTGACACAAAAATTGGAGCTACTATTTTCTTTGCTCTTCGTTTAGCCCTGTCTATAAGAAGACACAAAGTTTCCAGCGCTTTTTCCCCTATAACCTTAACATTGTGAATCTCCACTTTACGGCAACCAACTTTAACACGTTCCAGATTAAACGTGGCACCAACTGTAGCCTCTCGTATATACTCAATAAGTTTTTCGTGGTCTATAACCTCGCCAACAGGGTGATATCCACGTTCAACTAGCACTATGGCATTTACCAAATGTGTATCAGTTGTGAAAATTTCGCCCTCGTTTATTCCTATGGAAGAGAGCGTAGAAAGGATTTTTTCACGTAAACCGGTAACCATGTTATTGCCGTCAATGACCACGTATGCGGTTTTCTGTTCGCCTACTTTTACAACCGTGACGGTGATGCCTCCGGGTCCCATGCCATCTTTGAGGCTGAACTCTTTTGGTTGGACATTGGCTACGCCGACTTCGAAAGGTAACTGTTTAAGAGAAAGCGCCTTTTCTAAACATTCAACCGCAACAGCTTTCAATGACTTTAAAACTTCTTCTGTATCCGCATTCTCATCAATACTGTTATGGGCGTTAACAACAGTGTAGCATGTTATTCCATGCTTTTCTGCTTCTTGACTAACAAAAAAACCTAACTCTTGAGGAAAATCTTCTGTAGTTTTAGGTGCAAGACTGAAAGAAATGAAAGCTGACTTACCGAACATTTGACAACACGCAGTTGCTATGCCATTACTAACCTTAACAAATGGTGTTGCCCTTGTCTCTAACCCTTCAAAAGTTACTGAGTCAATAACATGAGCGATTACTTTTTGGTTTTGGGACTGCGAAGCTAAATCAAACTCGTGCCCGAGCAACCCGTGAGGGACGCAGGCAACACAGTTTAGAGTGTTTTCCAGTGATGCTTTAAGCATTGAAGGCAAGGGGCTGCTTCCAATGTTTTTGAAAGGTCCAGGATGAATAGATGGCACCGCAATTACTGCTTTGGGTTTTGCGGAATCAAATTTTATGAGAGAAACTTCCACGTTTTGTTCTTCGCCCAACTGCTCAAGAAAAGTTTCAAACGGAGCATTCAAGTCCACAACCCAATTAAGTAAGAAAGCCTTCAAAAGAGATAAAGAAGGAACTTTAAGCGTTTTTTCACCCACACGATTTAAGGGAGAAAGGAAAAGCCAGCTTGAAATGATGCTCATAGCAGGCGCAAATATAAGAAACAAAAATAGGGAGTAGTCAATTCTCGCCCACAACACCATAAATTGAAGTACGCAAGGAATTGGTTGAAGAAAAGAGGCTGCGAGTAGTTTACTGTAGCTCTTGAACGATGTTGCGTTAAGAACCGTTAACCGAAAAATCAGCACAGCAGAAAATCCCAAAAGACATAGTCTAATCCACCAAATTGAACCAAACCAAACAGCGATGATTACTCCTATAAAAATGAAAAAAAGCCAGAAAACCCAACAGAAAAGTGAAAGCCCAGTTGTTCTTCTCAAATCGTAAATGGGGTCACCCCTTAAAACTAAAATGCTTATGATGTGGTCAAGAACGATATTGGTAAGCAGTAGAGAAGCGCCAAGAAGTATTCCTAAAATTAATCCATAAAAAGAAGGGAAGAGGATGATTACAGAAAGTATACCGCTGCCCATGCAAAGGAAAGCAAGAAAGGAAATCATTTTCCCGTATGGCGGAAGCTTAAACAACGATGAGTAATGCTTAACTGCCTTATCCATGGATATAGATAATGGGTCGCTATTCACCACAGGCATCCTCTCATTCAAATTTCCTATGAAACATTACTAGGCATATTTTAAAGTGTCGCGAAGCTCAGTATAATCGTCACGAAAAGTTAAGACATTCTTAGGAATAATCATCAATGCTCGAGCCTTAAAATTTTTACATAAACGCTGAAAAAATGGAAATTATAAGCCAAGAGGTTATCATTGCAAAAACACAGAGGTAACATGACTTCAATAGGGGCAACTGTTTTATTTACCAAACATCTATTATAAGATTTTGCGAACCTTATGCCAGAGCAAAATGTTCCACCAACGATATTTCATATGCTCGAGAAAAATCTGGGTAAACAAATACGGGTGATTTTAGACCCCTCATACGGTTTTGAAGGAACGTTGGCGGCAATTACACGTGAGCCCGCCGGAATATGGCTTTCTGATGCCGAAGCCGTCATACTACGTGCAACAATTGCTCAACCAATACCACAAGTCGCAGGAAGAGAAGAAAGAAGCGAAATATTTGTCCACCTTAACTCTGTTCAACGAATAGAAGTTTTACATCCGCCTTCTAGACGTTAGAATTAATGGTTAACGGAAGAAGACGTTTGCCAGAATACATACAACAATTAATGCTATTGCTAAAGCCACAAGTATTTCAGGTTTGACCTTGATTCCTTCGGTCTCCTCCTCAAAGAAGCGAAGTAGCCCTGCACTCGCGGCGGGCATTGGCGCTGATTCTTTTTTCTTTCTCTTCTTGCTCATTGTAGGACTCCTTCTATGAAAGCACAAATAACTCTACGAGTTTCTCTATTATTAATGTTATGTTGTTTCAAAAGAGTTTTTATTTGAGAGTGAATGATAGTGTGATGCAAAAGGTGTTGATGATGGCGACCCCACAAGATGAATATGACCATGTGATTAATCTTCTCCAGCAACATCACAAATGGTTTCAAGAAAGCATTCCACTCATAGCCAGCGAAAATATTCCAAGCCCAGCCGTCCGCGAAGCCCTCATGTCAGATTTTGGAAACCGCTACGCAGAAGGATGGCCTGGAGAACGCGTTTACGCGGGGTGCCGATTCATAGACCAAGTAGAGTTCAAATGTATTGAGCTCATGAAAAAACTTTTTGAAGCAGAGTTTGTGGATGTAAGACCTATTTCTGGTGTTGTAGCAAATCTAGTTGTTTACACAGCGTTTACAGAACCTGGCGACACCATTATGGCTTTGTCCATTCCGTGTGGAGGGCACATCACAACAGGCAAGAAGGAGCTGGGAGGAACAGCCGGAGCTGTCCGCGGTCTAGTAGTTGAATATCTACCATTGGATTATAAAGAATTGAACATTGATGTTGACAAGGCAAAGGAAAGAATTCAAAAATTAGCGGCAGAAGGAAGACCACCTAAACTTGTCATGTTCGGCGCAAGTGTCTTCCCGTTTCCACATCCAATTAAAGAATTGGAAGAGACGATTCGTTCAGTAGGAGGAATAGTAGCATATGACGCAGCCCACGTAGCCGGGCTAATCGCGGGAAAGCAATTCCAAGACCCTCTAAGAGAAGGTGCAGATGTAGTGAGCCTAAGCACTCATAAAACATTCTTTGGGCCACAACATGGCGGAGTTCTTTCATGGACTAAATACGCTGACAAAATAAAGCGTGCAACATTTCCTGGAATGGTAAGCAATCACCACTTACACGCAGTTGCAGGTGTCACAATTGCATGTGCAGAAATGCTTGAGTTCGGACAGGAATATGCAAGCCAAATAGTGAAAAACGCTAAAGCGTTAGCCCAAGCACTTTACGAAAGAGGCTTCAATGTCTTAGCAGAACATAAGGGTTTCACGCAATCGCATGTGATTCTAATCGACATAACGAAACAAGGAGACGGTGGCACAATCGAGGAGACTTTGGAAAAAGCAAACATTATAATTAATAGAAACTTGCTGCCATGGGACATCAAAGAAGGACGCCATTTCATGCATCCGGGTGGCATAAGATTGGGTGTGTCTGAAGTTACAAGACTTGGAATGAGAGAGTCTGAAATGTGTGAAATAGCGGAATTCATTAAACGCGTGGTAATAGAGAAGGAACCCCTAGAAAAAGTGAAAACGGATGTTGCGGAGTTCCGAAGGGATTACCAAAAAGTGCATTACTGCTTTGAAAACGCGACAGACGCCTACAAGTACATAAAAATTCGATAAATGCTTTTAATACTTATGATAAACGAAAAAATGCAAATATGGACTATTGGGCATAGCAACCGTTCAATAGATAGTTTTCTCCAAATACTAAAAGGGCACCAAATTCAAGTGCTTGTAGACATCCGCAGATTTCCAACATCAAAAATTGAACACTTTAAAAGGGAGCAACTACAGAAATGGCTTCAAGAACACGATATAGAATATGTTTGGCTTGGTAGCGAATTAGGCGGATATCGACGAGGCGGATACAGAAGATATATGAAAACCAAACTTTTCAGAGAAGGAATAAGGAAACTTTGTGAGCTTGCAGTGAACAAGCGCGTTTGTCTCATGTGCATGGAAATAAACCCAAAATATTGTCACCGCCGATTCGTCTCCGCCAATTTAGAAAGAAAAGGCGCCACGGTAATTCACATAATCGAAAAAGAGCAAAAGAATCTCATACCTTAAGGCTGCAATAATTGCACTCATCGCTTGTCAAAACTTAAAACTGCACCCAAAGAGGTCAACTTCTTGCCTCCAGACATATTTGGAGAAATCTATGAATAGTTCAACATGCCCAAGATTTTGAAAGCCTTGTTTGTAAAGGAATCGAATGGTTTGGATATTTCGTGCTACAGGTCTTACAGATAAAAATCGCACTTTCATTTGCCGGGCTTCTGAGACAGCTTGTTCAACCAGTTTTCTTCCAATTCCCTTGCCGCGATAACTTCTGCTAACGATGAGAGGTTCTATTTCAGCCTCATTCTCTTCAACTATCAAGCCGACAAGCGCAACAACTTTAGAATCATCAACCGCCACCCAGAGATGCTCACTCCAAAACCTTGCAAGATATTTGTCAAAATAGTCTTCAGGATGTTCTCCACCGATTGCGAAATCTTGGTAAATTTCACGATGCCATTCTGTTAATTCACGCCATAAAAAGCGACATTCCTCCAGATCAGCATCTCGGTATTTACGAACAACGAAGGACATTAACACCCTAACCTCAATTACGACATAAACTGATTTTATCTATAATAATTTCATCCTCTATGTTTTAATAAGTGAAAATGCACTTTCTGCGCGATGACAGGTGAAAAAATTTGCACATATCAGAGTTCCAAAAAATGATGCATCAAATATACTTTCATAGAGATTCTAAACGCGGAGTTGATGGAACTTATAATTGGCTAGTAGACGAGATAAATGAATTAGGCGAAGCGTTAAAAGCAAACAACAAAAAAGCTCTGGAAGACGAATTTGCGGATGTCATCGCATGGCTAGCCTCACTCGCAAACGTCGCCAACGTAGACCTAGAAAAAGCAGCAATAAGCAAATATCCTAACCAATGCCCGAAATGTAAGCACACACCGTGTAATTGCCTCTTTTAACCTAAATTTTCCAATCGTTTCTGCCCCAAACCCGTAAGACTCCAAACGCGTGGCTTATTACCTTTTCTTTCAACTATCCCTTCAGCTTCAAGAAGCTTCAAATGATGCATAACAACGCCATAATGCATTCCTGCTTCTTTCATAATAGTCCTAGTATCGAGGGGATGCCCCTCAAGAGTGTTCAGTATTCGAGTTCTAGCTTTGAGACCGAGTTTGACGTTTCTTATACGTGCCAAGTAAGCATTAGGATGATAAGTCTCCTTGAACATGTTTACCGTAGATTAATTACACCGTTAAAATAGAAAAAGTTTCTTAGGCAAAATCCGTTAGGCTTATCTGCTTTGGCTTTCGCCCCTCAAACAAAGCGTTAATTTCCTCTCTCACAAGTAAAATTCGCTGAGAATAATATCGTGGCAATCTGTATTTTTCAACAAGATGTTCCGCTACCTCAAGATATTTTTCAATTCCACCACGATAGACAGTGAGAGTCAATTGCCCTCCGCAAGACGGGCACTTGCCACGAAGAGGCAAACGCCGAAAATGTTTATTGCACGATTTGCACCTAAATCCTTGTGTTGAGTAAGCACGCAAGTTTCCAGCGATGTCCCGAATGAAGTGTTTGGTCAAAACTTTTAAGGCTACTTTTCTAGCGTCTACAGCTTGAATTTTCTCAGCTAAATCAAGTTGACTGTTCATTTTTTCAACCATTGTTTTGAACAGTTTGTATACACTTTCAGCGTTTCCCATGTTAATGTTTGACACAGGAGTTGTAAAATTGAAGCCTTCAAATTGCGCCTCTGAACCAAGCCGGTATTCAATGAGGTCGATAAGGTGGCTTACTTGTTTAGCTTCAGCGTTCTCCCATGTTTTCTCATAAAATTCCAACGGGTAAGCCCTAGCTACGTCCACATCATGTGCTTGCCTTTGCACCTCTTGTGGATTAACAATCGGAATCAAAAGCAACGGAGCATCCATTATTCCACCTATCTGCGCAGGTAAGTATTCTCTGGAAAAGTTGAGCAGAGTATCCAAAACAAGCATTAGCGCATCCTCATCGCCGTCGCAATCCCTTCGTTTAGCAGAATGCCAAATAGGATGTGCATAGCATACGTTTAGGTTGGTAAAGCCCACAATGCGTCCTATAATGCTAACAGAAGTGTGCGGAGCTAAACCGGCAACTAAATGCCCAACAAGGTCTTCTACTCGTTTAACATTGTAGTAAGGTGAAAGTCCATAGACTTTTGTTAAGAGCTCGTCGAGAAAGTTTGCAACATGCACAAAGTACTCCGCACATTTCATAGGAATTATGACATCTTGAATTTTTAGTTCGCACACTTGGTTCGGCTCTGTTAGTTCTGCACCATCAATTGCGTGAGTATAGCCCAATTGTCTAAGCTTATCAACCGAAACACCAATCTCAGAAGGTTTAAAATGCGTCAATGGAGCGTTTGTAACATCAAAACGAATTGTTCCATCCTTATAAACTGACAAACCATGTCTCGCACGCAAAACACCCTTTTCGAGGATTTCTGGAACTTTCTTCTCGTTCGTTAAACCTTTGACACCTTTCAATATCTTTGGTGTAGAAACGCCTAAATGGCTACATGTGCTCTCAAGCATTTCTCTAAAGTTGATTACTTGTCTTTGAAAGAACTGCAAGGGCGCCTTGCATGTAGGGCATTCTTCTGCATTCAAAACTCTTCCACAACGAGGACAACTTTTCTCGAGAACAGTCTCACAACCACAAACAGGACAAACAATTCTAAACGTGAAGGTTTTGCAAACCGGACATTTGCGTTTGACAACTTCTACAAATGTCGGTTCCTTTTTTGCTGCCTCAACAATGTCCCGTTGAGAACCACCAGACAAGCCCATGGGAAAAAGAACATGAACAAGAGGCTTCATCTCCCGCCTTTTCGCTTTCTCAGGTCTCCCCATCCTAGCACCAACAAGGGTAGGGGCCTTCTCTCTTACTTGCACGCCAGAGAGCAAACTAATTGCTTCCAGAATAGTCTGTACAGATGAAAAATTTTCATCAAAAGATTTTCCGTAACCAAGACAAAATGCGAATGCGTGGGCATCTTCATTTTTAATAAGAATCTTGCCATCGAAAACTTCATGTGGCAAACAAATTGTTTCCAAATTCTGCTTGACATTCGCCTCAATTTCTCCAACGATTTTGCAGCAAACGCCATTTTCAAATTGTACCTCCGCCTTATGAAGCCAGTTTCTTAGCAATTTAAGGTCTTCAAACGAAGAAAGGTACGACCAGAAAAATGTAAATGATGGATGTAGAGGCACATGCAAAGTTAATGATAACGCAACAACCTCCTTAACATTAGGTTTGTCAAGGAATGGATTTGCTAAGAAAGCCTTTAGCCTCTCAAAGGAAATCTTCGTTGCTTCTGCTACAGCATCCAACTTTCCATTAAACTGCTCTGCAACCGCCTTTCGCAGATCTTCAACCCACCATTCTTCAACATACCCAGAAGGCGCAAGGGATTTACTACTGTACAAGAAATCGCCATAGCCAATCAGCATGTCTCCTAAGAACAGGATTTTTTCTATGTCACCTTTTATGGCATTGAAATTTTCAATTGTAACCCGAACAAGGGACCCATTCTTTAACCGAACAATAGGTAGCTCCACAGTGTCCACTGGCACAGCAATGCCGCCTTTTCCGGGAAGTTCTAAACGTAGTTGAGTGCCTGCTGCTAGAAAACCTTGAAGTACAAGCATGGTTGCAGGATGGACACCGACAGCAGATAAACCTGTATTCCGTGCCCTACCATATCTTAAACGGAAACCGCCACGTCTAGACGGAAATGAAAAGATTGGACGCCCAGCAATAACATCATCCATAAACCCTGCAGACTTCTTCTCGGATTTTTTACGAAATTCCTTAAGCCAATCCCACCCTTGAATTCCAAGTTTCTCGATTATTGTTAAAACTTTGAGCGCACGCCCAACAACACCGTCATTCACAACCCTTAGTGCGCCACCTCTTACACGGTTAGTCTCTATCCGCGGAAGGTTCCTAAAAGAAGAAACTTCCACGGGATTGGATTCTGTGCCCGTTACTTCAACCGGAAGCCACTGAAGCGCCTTACGCAATTCATCATCCGAAACATGATATTGAAAGCGGCTTACAGAGCGTTCATAAAGTCTAACCTCCTCAATGAACCGCAGAATCTCTTCTTCAGTAGGCTTATAACGGTCAAGCCCCAGCAACCTCCGCACAAAATCTCCAACAACCAATGTTAGAGCTTGGTCTGTCCCACCAGCCGATCTTATGGGACCGGCAAAGTAAATGGCAAGATACCGTGTTCGGTCACGATTTGTTTTAATTTTCACCTTCGCTACTCCCTGAAGAGGCGCTGCTGTCAATCCTTCAGTTAGAATTGCAAGTGCAGTGCGTATTGATTGCTCAGCTGCTGCTTCAGCTTCCATGTGCCCAAATTTGCCATAAACAATTTCCTCAGCAATCTTGAAGGCTATCTCTTCTCGCGGCAGCCTTTTGCTCAGTTCTCTTATACTTTCAGCGACGCCTTTCGGTCCCACAAGCCCCTCTACTAGATCGGCTAAGTCTTTCGCAAGTATACACTCCGGTTTTAGTGTAGGATCAAGGCCTTTGGCTCTGGCTTTTTCGCTTATGGCATATAATTGGTTCAGTTTACTTTCTAAAGTCTCCACATATTGTCGATATGCTTCGCTCATTGGACCGTTCAAACTTTTTCCCATCCACAATTCTTTTTGCCATACTATATTTTGGTTTTGTAACACAAAAAACGCAAAAATATTAAAGCAGGATACTTCTACTCCCTATGAATTCTACACAAAAACATTGTTGACCATTTTTCTTTTGAGCGCCCCGTTGCTTTATAATAGGCGTCCCCTGCAAGTTTACATCGCTTTTCAACACATCCTTTACAGCGCTCATGTCTCAAATCAGAAGGCCCATCACAAACGCCACAGTTAAGTATCAAAACTTCACCTAACCCCCTCAGTGTAGCCCAAGCATATTCATATTCATCGTATTGCGGCTCGAAATCAGGCCAGATGTCATAGACAGTTTTGTTTCCAAGAATTTTCTTTAAGGCGGAAAAATAGTTTTCAAAGGCAGTCAAGCATGTTTCACATCTTGCCTTGCCTTATGCCCTCTACAATCTCAGAAACTTTTTGCTTAACTTCGTTGTTTTCAACAACATTGCCAGTGACGATTATGTCAGCCCCAGCCGAAGCTGCAGCTAACGCTTGTGATCTGGATCTTATGCCGCCTCCAACAATCAAGGGGATGTCGATGTAATGTTTAACAACATGAATCATTTCAGGAGAAACTGGTTTTTTGGCGCCAGATCCTGCTTCTAAATATATGAAACGCATACCCAGATATTGCCCGGCTAAAGCATGTGCCGCAGCGAGTTCGGGCTTATTATATGGAACTGGAACTGCCCTACCAACGATGCCGGCTGTGCCGCCCTCACCAACAATTATGTACCCCATGGGGATCGGCTCTAACCGATGTTTCTTAACTAAGGGAGCCCCTAAAACTTGGGCGCCCATTAGGAAATAAGGGTCAACAGAGTTTAAGAGGGACATAAACCAGATAGCGTCAGCGTAGCGAGTTATGCCTGTTACGTTGTTCGGAAAAAGGATTACTGGAATTTTTACTGTGCGTTTGATAGCCTTAACAACATGGTCTAAGTGTGTGCTGGAAGTAAACGTTGAGCCGCCAACCATTATAGCAGAAGTGCCGCTCAAATTTGCTTTAGTGGCGATTCTAGAAGCTTGAGGGGGCGTCACTTTTTCTGGGTCTATGAGGGTTATGTGAATCGACCCTTCTGACTCGATTTTTTCAAGGAGATATTTTTCAACACGCCCTATCATGGCTAACCAACTCAGCTAAATGTTTTTAGTCTCAGGCAAAGAAGTTTTTCTTGAGCTTCCGTAAAGTTTGTCAGTAAACATGCAGTAAATGTCAATTTCTCCTTGTGCTGGTTTCGCGGGGAATTCTTCTTTCAAGCCGCAGCTACCGCATCCAACCACAGCACGGTTTTCTTCTCGGAAAATTTCAACTCTCACGGCTTCTTTTCCACATTTTGGGCAAGAGAAGAATTTGGGCAATCGCTTCTTTGGAATGCGAACAACTTTTCTTCTTCTTCTCCCCATTTGCATCAGCCTAAATTGCAGAGTACATCCTTTTCTTATCTACATTTGTCCTTAAATACTTGCCTATAAGCATAAGACACTGAGGGTGTAGCTGTTTGGAATTGGCGCCTTCGGTTCTGGATTTGAATTGGCAAGAAGTGAAGATGAAAATAATTCGGTTTATTAAGGATTACTTTGAGAGAACTAGAGCAAAGGGCATCATTGTATCGTTATCTGGCGGAATTGACAGCAGCACCGTTGCAGCGCTGTCAGCCTTAGCTATAGGCAAAGGCAAAGTTTTCGGGCTCATGCTACCAGAAAAAGAAACCTACAACGCTAAAGATGTTAAACACGCAGAGCTTATCGCCAAAAAATTCGGATTAAAAAAAGAACGGATTGATATCACCCCCACTTTAGAAGCGTTCTACAATTCAATACCAATCTTTGACCCAGCAGATAACCTTTGCAAAGGCAACATAAAAGCACGAACCAGAATGGTTTACGTGTACTATTATGCAAATAGGCTCAATATGCTTGTTTGCGGAAGCTCAGACAAATCAGAAACAATGATGGGCTACTTTACGAAATGGGGAGATGTCGCAGCAGATATATCACCAATAATGGATCTCTACAAAACCCAAGTTCGAAAACTTGCATATCATATAGGTATACCAAAAGAAATTGTTGAAAAACCGTCTTCGCCAGCATTATGGCCTGGGCAGTTTGCAGAAACAGAGCTTGGCATCAAGTATGAACAGCTTGACCTTGTTCTTTATGGGCTGGAACATTTCATGAAAGCAGAAGAAATAGCAGGCCAACTAGGAATAGGAAAAGGGCTTGTGGAAAAGGTAAAACGCAGATGGCTTGCCACAGAACATAAAAGGCGGATGTTGTTAACAACAAAAATTGAATATCGAACGGTGGGGGCAGATTTTAGACTCCCATGCAACACGCCATAATCACCGAGAGGATTGACATGAAGGAAAAATTCAAAATAGCTCTTGCACAAATAAGCTGCAAATGTGGAGACAAGACAGCGAACATAAAGAAAATACAGAAACTTGTCTCCAAGGCGAAGGAACAAGCGGCTGACCTTGTGATTTTTCCAGAACTCTCATTAACTGGTTACGTTGTAAGAGACCAAATTTACGAGTTGGCAGAAACAATACCAGGTCCATCAACCAAAATCATCGAAGGAATCACTAGAAAAGCGAAAATGCACGTAATTTTCGGCATGCCAGAATTGAGTGAAAAGGCGCAAGCAATAGTTTACAATTCAGCAGCACTTGTGGGTCCAGACGGTTTTATCGGGAAATACCGTAAAATGTACCTTCCAACCCATAGCGTCTTTGAAGAAAAAAGATACTTCAGACCAGGATACCAAACGGCAGTGTTCGACACTAAACTTGGGAAAATAGGTTTAATCATATGCTACGATATCTTCTTTCCAGAAGTGAGCAGATTGGCACGCCTTGCAGGCGCCCAATTAATAGTTTGCATTTCAGCTTCACCAGCAGTCCGGAAAACATTTTTTGAAGCACTAACAACCGCCAGAGCCATAGAAAACACAGCCTTTCTAGCGTACGTAAATTTGGTAGGCATAGAAGATGGATTGCAGTTTTGGGGAGGAAGTAGGCTAATAGGACCCAACGGAAAAATTCTCGCCCAAGCAAAATATGACGAAGAAGACTTTGTGACATGTGATGTGGACTACGCGGACACAAGACCAGTGGAAACATTTGTTCCAACATTGAAAGACCTGCGTCCAGAGCTTTTTGAAAACTTGAAAGAAGCTGCAGAGAACCTTTAGAAGAACTATCTGTTTTTTTCCACAGCTTTTTCTATTCTGGCTAATGCTTCTTCTAGCTGCTCATAAGATGCAGCATAGGAAATTCGGAGATACCCTTCACCATGGCTACCAAAGGCGGAGCCTGGAACTGTTGCTACACGGGATTCTTTTACAAGAAAATCTGCAACCTCTTCGGAAGACATACCAAAGTCTTTTATGTTTGGAAAAACGTAGAAAGCGCCTTTCGGAAGTTTGCAAGCAAAGCCTTCGATCTCATTAAGTCTGCCGTGCACTAGACGACGACGTCTATCAAATTCTCGAACCATGTTCACGACAGAATCTTGAGGCCCATTTAAAGCGGCTAGCGCAGCATACTGCGCAGGAGTATTTACGCAAGCAACGGTGTACTGGTGCGTCAACCATAAAGGAGCTACAAGTGCCTTTGGCCCATAAACATATCCAACCCTTAATCCAGTCATCGCATAAGTTTTAGAAAATGAATTAACAATCAACGTGCGCTCGCGCATCCCACGAAATGTGGCAAAGCAATAGTGTTTTACTTCGTCATAGAGGATTTTTTCGTAAACCTCGTCAGAAATCACAATTAAATCATGCTCGACGGCGATTTTCGCTAGTGCAGCGGCTTCATCGCGCGAAAGAACGACGCCGGTGGGGTTGTTGGGATAGTTTAGAATTATCACACGTGACTTTTTCGTGATTAGTGATGTCACATTTTCAACTGAGGGCTTAAACCCATTTTCTTCAAAAAGAGGAAAAGAAACAGGAACCCCGCCAGCCAATAAAACACCAGGTTCATAACACACAAATCCCGGATTGGGAATTAGCACCTCATCGCCAAGATTTACCAAACTGAACAGTGCAAGAAAGATTGCTTCTGTTCCGCCTACAGTAATTAACATTTCAGTGTCTGGGTCGTAATGGAGATTGTACTCTCGGTAGATTTTCTGAGAAAGAGCTTCTCGAAGTTCTGGAATACCGTTTGTTGGTGTGTAATGTGTTTTTCCTTCTTTTGCAGCTCGTGAATACGCCTCTAAGACATGCGCTGGAGGCGCAAAATCGGGTTCACCAACGGTTAAATTGATAATTCCGGGTGTTTTTTGCGCTAAAGCGAAAAATCGGCGTATTCCAGAGGCTTTTATGGTTTTCAAGCGTTCTGCAGGTTTAAAGTGTGAAACCAAGAGATAATCCTCAGTATGCATTATTTTTTTCAGCATAAAATGTTTACGTTCGTAAATCAACCAGTGTGATGGAAGAACATTCGACAGCCTTAAAAAGGAAAACTCCGTATACAAAACTGTATTCATTAACAAGAACGTGTAGAGGGAAAAATGTGAAGTTAAAAGAAAACATACGGTCATGGCTTACAGGCTCTTTAAACGACCCCATTGTAAAAATACTCGCCAAAAATAGCCATTTGACGAAAACACAGCTTGAAACACTCCTCATTGACATTTTATCTGAAAATATTGCAGGCAAACCACTAAAATACGATGAAAAAGCCAGATTACGGCTAATGAAGGCAAAAATAAGCCGGGGAGCTTTTAACAGGACTTTAAAACAGGCAAAAGAAAACGTAATAAAAGCAATCTACACAGTGCTGCTCTTAGGATATCTTGGGGTCTTTGAAAACACAACTTTAGACCCGTATTTAGAAGTAGCAAACAAATTACAAGAATATGTTGACGCGTACAAGAACATGCCGAACAAAAGTGGAGAACTCAATGAGCACCTAAAAGTCATAGAAATCATAAGAGAAGAGCTTGAAACAAGCCTAAAACAGCTTTCAAATACCTCAGAAGGCTTTGTGTGACATCACAAATCACATCAAAAAGCAACCAAAATTGCAAGGCGGTGAACACGGATTGTGTTAACCGCAAAAAATTGCTTAAAATTCAAAAATAACCACTAATCAAGGCGATTTATAGCACAATAGCAACCGCGATACCCAGCATAATTGCTACAGCAATCTGTGATGTGTGACATCATGGGAATATGGGATGCATGTATAGAACCATAATCTTTAAATCTTTTATGGTAAAAATGTGATGTGTGATGCAACATGATTGAGTCACGCATCATCACATGCGAATCACAGAGTGATGTTTTTGACTGACATTTTATTAATTCTGGTAGGAATGCTGTCTGCTGCAACCGTCAGCGCCGCAGTTGAATATTATAGGCAACTTCGCAGAGTTCAGAAAGAGTATGAAAAGGCGCGAGAGGTTGTTGAAGACATTATTTTGAGTTTTAATAGGCAACTTAAACAAGAAGAAGGAAAATTGGAGACTGTTGCATACAGAGTTCATTCAATTTCTTCAAAAAGCGACAATGCTCTTAGCAAGGCGGAAGAGGTTGACAAGCAGTTACATATGTTAGAAGCAAAACTCAGTGGTGTCGTAGAGGACAAAAATAGAATGTTAGCAAGATTAGAAGAGGTTGACAGGAAACTACGTGATGTCGTTGCATCACATGAGACATTAAATACAAAGGTTTCCACAATAGAAGAACAAGCACGCCGTATCGCAGCTATTCCTGAAACAAAAGTTGAGGCGGTAATACCTATAAAGAGAGATAAGGTCATGGCTCCATTAACTGATACAGAGATTGCTGTACTGGAAATGCTTGCAATGGAAGGCTCAAAGACAGCTCCGGAGATTAAAGAAAGAGTTAAGCTGAGCAGGGAGCATACTGCGCGGTTAATGAAGAAGTTGTATGAGGAAGGCTATTTGGAGAGGGACACGAACAAGATTCCGTTTAGGTATAGTGTCAAGAAAGAAATGGAGAAACTTTTGAAGAAAACAGAAAGCGAAACAGCATGACATCAAAAGGAAAGAGATTCTTGCGCACGTAATCGTTTAAGGCGCTCATCCATTTCTGAAAGATTCTTTGTTTCAGCAAGTCTGTAGTCTTCTATTCCTCTTCTCTGTAAATATTCTGGGTAATGTGTAACTTTTATCGGCACGGCAAACCGAATTTTTGGTTCGGATATAAGCAGAGCCTCGCCAACATCCAGCATTTTAATTTCAGTATCGCTATATTCCAAATAAGGAGTGTTTTCAGTTAAATATGCTCTATCTTTTCGCAACTCGGTCTTCATTATAACTTTTGTCCATAATTCAGCGAAAACGTCAAAGTTAATCCTTGAAGGCCTTGGTGTCACAGCGTTAAGTCCAACTCTGTATTTGCGGTATGTCAGGGCAATATCTGAAAATATTGTTCTCGGCTTGTTAGGGTCAAGAAACTCGTGTGCCTCTTCAAGTGTAATAAGAAGCGTCGGAAGTTTCTGCCATTCTGCATAGTTTTCTTCCCACATGCGTTTGTAATGTCGTGCAACAGTCGACGCCACGAGGCAAGTTATTTTGTTCTGATCTTCTGAGCTTATTCCTGAAATGTCTATGAGGCAAGTGATTCCGTTGCATAGGTTTTGGGTTACGTTGTCAATGAAGCTGTAGTCTGAAACTGGGAATAAGTCAGAGGAAAGAGAAGACAGTTTAAGCATTAGAGCATCAATTACATGCTTCATCTTATAATCTGCAATGCGCCCAACTCCAACATGCCCTTCTGTTCCATAAACTTCTCGGGTTTCTTCAATCCAGTTTTTACCTAGCTTTTTGTAAAGTTTCCGTGCAAGCCTGAACTGAGGAAGCCCTATGTCAGGGAAAAGGGTCAGAAGCTTTTCCGGGTTGATTGTGTGCAAACCTACAATCATTTTTCCATCTCGAAAGGAGTAATACTGGACTTTGCCGTGGAATAGTGGATGGTCTTTTAGTCCTTTTTGGGGTTTGATCCCTTTTCCTTCGAGAAGTTGTCCGGCAAAATCAAAAATCAAGGCTACTGTTTTGGGGCTATTATCGATGATCTGGGCGTTTAAAATTAGTTCGGTATTTGTTTTTCCAGAGCCTGTCATTCCAAACATGCCCATCATCAAGGGTATAGCCTCGATATTTATACCTACGGAACCAAGAGAATGCTCACCTGAGCGAAGCTGCCCTAACTCCAATTCTCCAGAAAGTTTGAGGACAGTGCAATCTTCTTCGCTGGCTACATACACTTTGTCTTTATAATTTGGGTTAAAAGTTGGAGAGCGCACCTTGTCAGCGGTTTTCTCTAAGAAGAGAATAGCTTCGACACACCGGTAAGCAGAGTAGGGTCCAAAGGATTCTTTACCTTCTGCCTCTCGCAGTTGTTCGATGGTATCAAGAGTGGAGCTACTCTCAGCGTTGACAATTCTCGCATAAAAACTTCTCTCACCTGAGTCTATGCGTACTATTTGCCCAAAAGAAAGAGTTGTGCCCTTATTGAGGAAGAAGGAAACGGCGTCTCCTTTTGTTCCACATACGAATCCTATAGGGTTAGAACTGCCCATCCCACCACTCCCACTCAAACGCATGTTTTATCCCGTGGAGTTCATCTGCAAATCTGCAAGAAAATTCTTCCCTACGTAGTGTCTCCAATAAGCCCGCTTCAGCGAGTACGCTTTCTACTTGGTCATGATAAGACAAGAGCATCACATCAGAAGGCTTCGAAAACTCATGAGCAAGCAAAAGAGGAACAGGGTACCCTAAACAGCGAGGATCTTCGGCTACGACAGATAAAGGTGCAAGCAATTCACTTACGTCGCTTTTAGTCAAGTACTCCATAATATCGCAGCGAAAAACGCGAGGACTCTCTTTACACAACTTAACAAGGGATATGTCGCCATACAAGCTCTGATCTTTATCCGCCTCTCTCACCGGATGAAAAACCCATGTGTCATAGGGAGAGAGTATACTCGTAGTAGCTATGAGATCTCTGCCTTTTTCATCATGAAGCGAAGGAGAATTTTTGCTAATAGCCAAAAGCGTAATCCCTTCTTTTTCGCATTTCTCATACAACGCCACCCGAAACTTCCGCTCCCCGCCGAAATAGCCGCCGCCATCAAGCAAAAGGTAATTACTACGAGGATCGTTATGCTCGTAGTATGAAAAGCTGGTTTTATCTTGGAGAAGATCTAGTCCCATTTGGCTTTCTAATTCGATCCTTATGTCTGTGAGGAAGTTACTACGAGTATGTGCATCGCCAACTACGGTACATAATCTTTCGCGGTAACTCCAATTAACATCGCGTTCTTTTACTGAGGCATACGCAACCCGCATGAGATAGATTCCCCAGTTGTTTGCTCTCTTAAGTGTCCTTGTGGAGCAATCAACAGCAATAAACTTTCCAGAGAAGCTACTCATTTTTTTCAAGGGCCTTATTAAAGACACAACGGGTTTTGCGGATATTACCGGTTCCTCTTTTACCTCAGCCGAGCTGGTAACTCTTCCTTTGTCAAGGTAAAACCTGAGCTTCTTTTCCATTTCGTCTAAATCCGATTTTATAGCAGTGCCCACTTGTGATTGCTCTCCGTTATGCTGCCCAAGCCACAAAATTCTTCACTAAATTAATTGTTCATATTTGCTAATTATTTTTTACAAAAGAGGTAATCAATGTTGTGGTATCTGTTGTTTAAGCGTAGCTTGAGGAAAGCCGTGTGCCAGTTTATACTTCAAGTTATTGGCTGCTCCCGTTTTCGTAAGTATTCCTTTTGTTGTCAACCTTGCTAGATAAGTTGCTACCGTACTAAGGCATATGGGCTCTTTAAATTCTTGTTCATAAACAGTTTGAATGTCTTTGGAGGAGAACCATACAATTGGAAAGTGCTTTTGGATTAGCACGCGAACTTTTTCATATTTGGATAGCCCATTGTTTGTACCGGTTGGATTGTTGTTAGGGTTGGTTGGTTCAGTTGGCATTCCACCTAAAAGTTCAACCAAATCCAAAAGTCGCAGCGCCTTTTCTCTAGTTATTTGCCCCTCGAAGGCTACGGCATACTTGTTGCCTTCGCTATCGAATACTTCAACGCGTATTTTTCTCGCTGGCATTGGTTGGCATACACCGTGTGTGGTGTTCACACTTTTGCAATTCACAAGTTATAGGTGTTATGGTTAAAAGGAAAAAGAAAAAAACCGTTTCTATGAGGAAAAAAGAGAAAAAAAGGCATAATTCCATTCCTTTTAACTTTACAGGTTTCACATAGCCTTAAAATAAAGAAAGCAGCACAGAGCAAAAGTAAAGCGTTGTTTTCCAGTGGAAGGGTAGGGGTGGCTTATTCACAGAAAAGAAACATAAAAAATTAAATATTTAAAGAAGAGAAACTAAAGAAGCTGCATTATTAAGTTAATTTCACAATGCTTTCACAAAACTGTGAAGAATAAACATAAAATGACAAACATTAAAGAACATGTAAATCCAAAGCGTACATCAGCAACATATAACTGTTGCATCCTTTTTTCTCTCTCTTAAGGAGATTAGTAGATTAAACAAAAATTCGCAGACACCCCTTTATTTCCTTTGGAAAGTTTAGGTGCGGATTTAGGAAAACTTTATTGGAAATAAAAATTTTAAGTAAACATTTAAAATGTTTAACAATAATAATTATAATCTTTTTCTGTATGTTTACCTTTCAGAGTATATTTCTTTTTTAAAGAAATCAACATTACTTATTATAAACAAATCAGATCTCCACTGGAAACTTTGGGGTGTCTGTGTGAAGCAAGCGTGTTTGCTACGTGGGCAGTATTTCCTTTTTTAGAAATGTTATAGTTTGAATTTAGTTTTCTGTATGATAGAGCTTATCTTCTCCACTGGAAAATGGGGCTTTACCTCTGAAATCACGTGAGGGGATAAAATGGAAGATGTAGACATACTTGACACTGTATTTCAAAAATTTGTTACTAATGCAAGAATCTTTAAGGACAGAGAAGTTTTACGCCACGACTACCTACCAAACAGGCTGCCTCATCGCGAAGAACAGATCCGACAGTTTGGGGAAACAGTAGCTCCTGTTCTCAAAGGAGCGAGAAGTTCCAACGTTTTAATCTATGGAAAAACTGGAACAGGAAAGACAGCTGTAACAAAATATGTGCTCACCCACCTTGAAGTTAAAGCTAAGGAATTTAATGCCCCTGCAAGGTTTTGTTACATAAATTGTAGAATGGCGGGGTCAGAGTACCGTGTTTTTGCGGTGTTATGCCAAAGTGTGGGCATAAATGTTCCTTTTACTGGCCTATCTGTCGGAGAAGTTTTTGACAGATTTAAAACTGGCTTAGATGCCTCAGGAATAATGTTAATTATAGTTTTGGACGAAGTTGATACCCTAATAAAAGTACATGGCGACGGAGTTCTTTACGAGTTAACACGAATAAACGAAACGTTATCTAACAGCAAAGTGTCCATTGTTGGTATATCTAACGATCTTCGACTGAAGGAGTATCTTGACCCTCGTGTTTTAAGCTCGCTTAGTGAAGAAGAAATTGTGTTTAAACCATATGATGCAAGTGAACTGCGGAATGTTCTGTTTGAGCGTTCAAAACTGGCGTTTTTTGAGGGTACGTTGTCTGACGCTGCGTTAAGCCTCTGCGCTGCTTTGGCTGCTGCAGAGCATGGTGATGCTAGGCGTGCGTTGGATTTGTTGCGTGTTGCTGGAGAGATTGCTGAAAGACAAGGCGCAACCGTAGTCACTGAAGAGCATGTCCGGGAGGCAGAAAAAAGCATCGAACATAACCGTGTCGTTGAAACTCTTAAGAATTTAACTTTACATTCTAAATTGGTGATTTTGAGCGTTTACCATTTAACTAAGGCAGATGTTCAACGTGCAATAACTGGCGAAATATACGATGTTTACAGTGAACTTTGCGGGGAACTGGGTCTTGCGCCGTTAACGCAGCGACGTTTAGGCACATTAGTGAGTGAACTGGATTCTATGGGTTTAGTGAACGCGAAAATCGTAAGCATGGGAAGATATGGGCGCACAAAAAAGATTAGATTGGAGATAGCCCGCAGTAGTATTAGAGATGTTTTTGCCAATGACGGCAGACTCGGGCGATTGGTTGAATATGAAGCAAAATGCCTTTCAAAGCATGCTAGTAGTCGGAGTTGAGGATGGAAGTTTTCAAAAAGGAATAACACAAAAAACAGTTCTTGCCGCGGTGTTACTTAAAAGACAAATCCTTGAAGACGTAAGAACAACGGACATACTTGTCGACGGCTTAGATGCAACAAAAAAGCTCATAAAAATCTTGGAAAAGTGGACGTTTAATGTTATCTTCCTCGCCGGCATTTCTTTCGCTGGTTTCAACGTTGTCGACCCGGAGAAGATTCATAGGCGTTTTAAAAAGCCAGTTATTGTGGTAACGCGAACAAAACCTAACAACATGGCGGTGAAACGAGCTCTTCGGCGCCATTTTAAAGATTGGGAGACACGCTGGGATGCTTTTACAAATTTAGGACCGTTTCATGAAACTATTACCTCTTTTGGTAAACAACCGATTTACGTTGCCATAATAGGCGGAAACATCCGCTGGGCATGTAAACTTGTTCGGGCATTGTCGATTTGCGGACGAATTCCCGAGCCACTTCGTGTTGCGCGGCTAATTGCACGAGGGCTGTCCTAACTAAATGGAATAACCGTGGCTTCGAGTGTTTGAAGATTTACAATTGGAACTTTTCCTGGAGTAGGAATTAGCCCAAGCCGTCGCATGTAACTTGTCTGTTCTTGCCATCCACCCGAATTTACAATTAAGACCCCTCGATAATTTGTATGTCCTAGAACGTGTACATGGCCTGCGTGGAAAATGTCCGGAACGCGCTCTATAACAAGAAAATCTCTGTTTTCCGGCGAAAGCGGAGTTTTTCCGCCATATGTTGGTGCTAAGTGGCGGCTCTGTAATAGCAATTTCATAGCTTTTTCTGGGTGATTAAAATCCATTCCCGGAATCGTTGAGGTGATGTCATCTAAACTGCGGCCGTGATATAACAGCAATTCTACGTTGTGCAGACTTAGGAGGCAAGGGTTTCCGAGAGAATGAACATTTCGTGATTCTTCTAATGTTTTTAGGTAAGTGTTTGCGATTGCAGGTTGAGGCAAGGCTTTTCTTGGGGCATCATGGTTCCCGGGTATGATTATTACTTCTATGTAGTCCGGTATCTGCTCAATGTATTTTGCGGCGAGTTTGTATTGCTCATAAACATCGCGTACTGCCAACTCTTTCACTTGGTTAGGATAGACCCCTATTCCGTCCACAATATCTCCTGCTACTAAAACATATTTAACGTGGCTTGCCATCTCCCTCATTGCTTCATTTCCGTATTTACCGTTAAGCCACAATATGAAACGATTAAACGCTTCTCTTTGAAATTTTATGCTACCCACATGCATATCTGAAGTTAAAACAGCATAAACGGGAACAGAGGCTTTGTGTTGAGATTTTTGGGCGATATCTGGTAAAATAATATCTTCAGCAATTAAGAGGTTACTTCTGGTTTTTACAACACTTAAACAAACCACTTGGTCAAGCATGAGCACCCGCGCCTTTTTCTGTAATTCCTCTGGCGCGTTCTGGGGCACAAGCACCATTGCGTTTGCGTGTAAATCCTCAATTGTTAGCAGTATTTTCTGTTTTGATTCCCTCTTTTCTGTTATTATGCCTATTATTTTGAGTTTAGTATTTGGCGGTGCCTTCAAGGCATCGATTACAGACGTTGCACTTTTAACGTCTACTCGTTGCCTTAGCAACTTTCCTATTCGTTCGAATCTGTCGCGAAAATATCCAAGATAATCCTCTACTGTTCCGCTTGAGCTTAGCTTGCCGGTAGGGTCATCAATAACCTTTATTTGAGCATCAACTTCCTTCGCGTAAGCACGGAAAGGTTTCTTTCCTTCTGTTATTTGCGGTTCTTTTAATTCTTGCAGCTTTTCCTCTTGGGGCTGAATTACAATTTCTTTTGTAGGTTCTGGCTTTTTGACCATCTCCTCCAAAAAGCTTCTTTCAATAAATAGGGGTTTTTCTTTTTGAGTCTCTATTTTCTGCAGTAACTTGCTTATGATTTCTGTCGGGTCTTCCGTCGCCGCTAGCGTGCTTAAAAATTCGAAGGCTTCCTTGTTCATCTGGTATCCTGCTGAGATTGTCAGCTCAATGGCTTTTTGTAGTTTTTCTACTCCGCTCATATTCGAATAGTTCTCCAATTCTTCTTTTTTGGCACTATTATGTAGCCTTCTTTTTCGTCTCCTAAGGCGTCTGTTTGATTGTTTATATGGAGATGAGCTGTGAAAGCAGCTGTTACGGCGTCGAGTTCATGGGGTGTCAACATACGTGCTTTTACATCACCTTCTAATCCCATACTCTTGAAAGTTGCTTGAATTATTCCCCAATCTTTTAGCGGCATCTTCAATGCTTTACGCGTTGAAGTAGGATGCACTTCTATTACGTTATATCCTTTTTTCCCTATTAACTTGTTCAATTTAATTGCTCGTAATGTAAGCATTCTCATTGTTGCTAGAGCTGGCGGAAAAACACGATACCCTCTGCTTATCATTTCTCTGTCTGCTTTTCTCAGTAATCCTTCCTGAGGAAGACAAAAAGGAGCGTCTATTGCGATGAGGGCTGGATTATTTTTGGTAATGTTTTCCAAAATTTCTCGGTCGTCATGCAACAAGCATGCCTTAACCGTCTTATTTTTCCAAAATGCCAATCCTGAAGGATTCTTTGGAGTTCCAGCCAAATCTATACCAATTATACATTCTTCTTTCAATTTCAACACGCACACTTAGATTTATAAATTGGCATTTTGTTTAGATATGTTAATATTCGAAGTTGGAATACTAACTTTATGGATATGGCGATACATATGAGTGAATTACGCAAAGTCCAACGCACTCCAACCGGAACATTTTTCGTATGTTTGCCACGAACTTGGGCAGAACAGTATGGTTTGAAAAAAGGATCTGTCGTAGCCATTAGCGAGACTGCCGATGGCAAACTCTTGATAGACACCAAGTACAACGTGGAACCCTCTCCCCTTACTGCCAACTTGAAGCCTGGACCATACTTGGGACGTGAGATTATTGGTAAGTATCTACTTGGGTTCGACATTATTCGTGTTGAGTCGAAGGAACGTATTAGCTTTGAGGTGCGGGATGCTGTCAAAAGAACTGTAAGCCGTTTAGTTGGGTTGGAAATTATTGAAGAAGATTACGCAAAAATTGTTTTACAATGTTTGCTTGAGCCTTCGAGTTTTCCTCCCGAAAAAATTCTCCGCCGTGGCTACGCGATTGTTTCAAGCATGCATCGAGATGTTGTTAACTCTTTTACTGATGGGGATGTGCAGTTGGCAAAAAGCGTTATTGCACGTGACGACGAAAGTAACAGGCTTTATTTTCTTCTGGTACGTATCCTGCGCACAATAATCCAGAATCCGGGTTTAAGCGATAAACTTGGTGTTAGCCCGATTGAATGCTTGGATTATCGCTTAGCAGCAAGCCTTGTAGAAGCCATCGGAGATGAATGTGTGCGTGTGGCAATGAAAACTGTTGAGTTGAAGGAGACGAAACTTGCTGAAGATTTAAAGAAATTGTTTGTAGACTTTCACATGCTCTGTTTTGAGGCTCACGAAAATGCATTAACCGCATTTTTTGTTGGCGACATAACCTTGGCGGAAAACGTGCGAAATATGCGAGAAAAAATTGATAGAGCATTCTCAAACATTGAAAAGGTTGCCCGGGCTCAGTCGCTCGATGTCGTGCCACAGATTCTAGCAGTTGCCTCGTTCTTAAGACAAATCTACGAGCATAGCGTAGACATAGCGGATTTAGTTATGCCTAAAAGGTAAAGTTCTGCTGCCTCAGAAAGGAAGTTTTTCCACTTTTTGTGGAGCCTTACCTAATAAAACACCTTCTTCTATTCTTAATTCGCGACTGTAGTGAACTTCACCATCTATGCGACAATGAGATTCGATAACAATATTTTCGCCATAAACATTCCTAGCAGATGCTCCTCTTCTCATTGTAATTTGTTTCCCAAAAACATCTTCCACATTGGCACCTTTGTTAACAACAACTCGCTCTGCTCTTATGGGTCCTTGAACTTTGCCTTTATGACCTATCTCCACAAAACGCGCTGTTACGCCTTCCATTGTTCTTATTGAACCACCAACTTCTACATGATTTTCTACTGTAACCTTTTTTGCGCTTAACGCTCCACCTACTTCGATACTTTCTGCGGAAACTTCTTCGCCTATTTCGACTATACCTCCTACTTCCAATTCTCCTGAGAGCTTCAAAGATTTGCCTACTCCTAGTTTGCCACCAACGTCGATTTCCACGCCTTCTCCAGAGCCCGTTAGCTCTACTTTTCCGCCGACATCGATGTTTTCAAAATTTAGGTCTCCTTTGACTTCTAATGAGCCTCCTACATCTATTTTGCGCCCTTTGTTTTTGTTGGAGAGGCGTACAATTCCGCCGACATCGATTTCTTCAAATTCCAATTGATCATCTGACTCAAAGCTTCCACCGACATTTATTTCGTCTATTTTGCCTCCATTTACTTTGGCGGTTCCTCCTACCTCTAGTGTTTTGATGTTACTTTTTGACTCGATTAAGAGGCTTCCTCCCACGTCAATGTCGGCTGCTTCAACTTCGCCTTTAGCTCTGAGGCTTCCGCCGACGTCGATGTCTTCTGCCTTTAATGCTCCTTCCACGTTTAGGCTTCCGCCCACATTTATCTCTTCAGCGATCAAGTCTTTGCTGACATGTAATGCCTTGTCAATATCCATACGCTTAGCAGTCATTTTTCCGAAGACCTTAAGTCGTCCATCTTCAACTTCAACTGAATTTTCTATCTCCAAGTCTCCGTGTATGGTCACATCCTCTTCTGCTTCCAGATTTTCCGCTGATAGGTCGCACTCAAAAGTGTTGTTTCCTTCACAGTAAATGCTGCCGAGAACTTTCAATTTTGGCGGCGTTCCAGTTCCTTTTATGGTTGAGTTTCTGCCTACCCTTAGGTCACCGTTTACTATGTCTAAAGTTACGATGCTTTTTGACAGGACGCTTATTTTCTCACTCATTTTAAACCCTCACACCAATCTTTTTCCATACTTAAAAAGGGGACTCACAAGTAGTGACTAGTTTTCCACCTCAATTGGTTGATGTTCCTCTCAGTTTGCAGTATGCTGCTTTAGTTCTTTCCATTTCTACCTTTACCGCGCAGTTTTCAACCGTTTCAGTTCTAACTGGTAATGCAGAGTTTGACTTGATCAACTTGACATTGACGTTTTTAATGAATCCAAACAGTTTCGCTCCGATAGTAACCCTCTTCTTTGGCTCTCCAGTCATACTTACCCCATTCTTTATATGACGTGCCATTTTTCATTCACCTCGCTTTTTAACTAAAAACAGATAACCTTCTACAGCCCTTAAAGGCGACGCACATGAAGAGAACACATGTGGTAGTTACAATTTGTTACTGTTCCTCTAAAGCAGCGAAGAACTTTCGCATTCTCTTGAAAGTTTCCAAATATTCTAAGCCCCACTTTGTTGCTCTGTACTTCTTTGAATCGTTTACTATTACTTCGTGGACAAATCCATGATAGACAAGGAAATTTAAGATTTTCTTTGTTCTGTCAACGGGCATGTTGGCGCCGTAAGAGATTCTCGTTAAGGAGCATAGTCCTTTCATTGCTATTATTTCTATGATATTGGCGTAAATATCATACTTTGTTCTTCTCTGCTCACTAGACAATGGCTATTTCCTCAAATTACGTTACTATTAAATGCTGTATGCTTAATCTTAATTTTGGTGAAGGCGATTGCATTCAAAGCTTTCTAGTGTTAAACAATATCATATTGCATGCAAAAAGGGCGACTTAGCCAAATACTTGCTTGTGCCCGGTGACCCTGACCGTGTTCCAAGAATTGTCAGCTTTTGGGATTCTGCCCGTGAAGTTTCTTGTCATCGTGAATTTCGAAGTTTCATAGGGAAATACCAAGAGGTTCCCATTTCTGCAATGTCTAGCGGTATTGGTCCAGCTTGTATTAGCATACTTGTTAATGAGGCTTCCCGCGTAGGCGTGGAGACGTTTATTCGTGTAGGAAGTACAGGCGCAATACAGAAAAACATTGAATGCGGTGATGTGATTATTTCTTCTGCCGCCGTGCGCCTTGACTGCACAAGCAACTGTTACATTATACCTGAATATCCCGCGGTTGCCAGCTACGAAGTTCTGTTGGCTCTGATTGAAGCTGCTGAAAGTTTAGGCATAAGCAACTATCATGTAGGCATAACGGCGACAACGGCAGATTTCTACGCTGGACAAAATCGTCCAATAAGAGCAGCAAAAACTGGGAGTTTGCTTTCGATACTACAAGAAGCTGGAGTGTTAAATTTTGAGATGGAAACAGCCACGCTATATACTCTTGCGAGTCTTTACGGTTTAAGAGCGGGTTCCGTGTGTGCTGTCTACGCCAACAGATGCACAGACGAATTCAAACCACAAGCAGGCGAAGAAAACGCAATAAAAATCGCTAACGAAGCAATAAAAATACTCCACAAATGGGACAAAACAAAACATAAATACAAAAAACAATGGTTTTTCCCATCACTTCTCTCCAAATAATGAAAACTCTTTTAGAAGACAAGTACGCTTCATCTATTTGAGCCGGGGTGGCGGAGCGGTTAACGCGCTGGCCTCGAGATCAACCAGCCTATATATAAGGGGGGCTAAGAGCAACCGACCAGAAAGCCAGTGGGCCTTCGGGCTCGCAGGGGTTCGAATCCCTTCCCCGGCGCTCTTTTACTAGTTAAAGCTATTTTCTAGGCTATTTTTGGTAAAAAGTCTAATTTGATGTAAACTATCTTAGTGTAGTCTTTTCACCTGTCGCGAGGTAGATCACTGATTTGCATATATATGTGGCATGACCAGCTATTCGTTCAAGATACCTTACTACGAGTACGCTTGAGATCGTGCACTTACTTGTTGCTGGCGCTGTTTCGATCAATCTATCGAGATATTCAAAATACATTTTGTCTACTTCTTCTTCTGTTTTGGCGATGGTTTTGGCAAGGTGTGTGTTGTGGCTTCTGAGTGCATCAATGCTTGTTCGAACCATATTCAAGACTTTTTCGCTCATCTTTTCAATGTATTTACTTATCCATTCTTCACATTCTTTCAGCCCGCCAAGCTGTTCATTGATGTAGGATATGTCGAGGGCATATCTGCTGTATCGGGCAAAATCGTAGGATATTTTCATGTATGATTTTATGGTTCTGATGCGCGCGCATAGTAGACGAGTCTACCACTGTTGCACACACATATAACGGGTATTAATAGTCAAGATTCGAACTCTCACCAAACATAAATAAGACATTCTTTCACTGGTAAATTGGTGCTTAAATCCCCCCCGGCGCTAAAGAGTTAAAACTTTGATTTGGTTAAGTTAGATGCTATGAAGGCGACCACGATTGCGCATCCCATTCAAGGCTTAACCAAGTATCACGGATTAAAAGACGCAAAACTGAGAATTCCTTTTCACAACAGCATATCTGTTTGCATCGAAAATCTACATACTATAACTACGGTTGAAACAGTCAATTCATCAAAAAAAGACTCAGTAATAATTAACGGAAAAGAAGTTGTTGGCAAAGACTTTGAAAGAGTCGAAGTGGTTCTGAACAGATTAAGGAACCTTGCCAAATATTCCGGAGGCTTCAAAGTCATGTCCAAAAACAGCATAACTGGCGGAAAAGGCTTGGGCTTTTCTGCTTCTGCTTTCGCCGCCCTTGGCCTCGCCGCTTGCGCCGCCTTAGACTTTGAGATTGATTACATTTCGCTTTCTGAGGTAGTCAGGCTCGGCGCAGGTTCAGCCACAAGAAGTCTCGCCGGAAGCTTCGCAATATGGTATGCAAACAAAAATGGTAAATCATATGCTGAGCCAATTGTAGAGCCAGAAACCGTTGATTTGGGCATGGTTATTGTTCCAATATTTTCCACTATTAAGACGGATGAAGCGCACAGTGAAGTCCTTAGTTCCCCATTGTTCAAGGCTAGACTAAAATACGTGGAAAACATCGTCAAAAAAATGAAGCACGCTATAAAAATGGGCGACGTTGCCACAATAGGGCAGCTTGCCGAGGAGGACAGCTTAAATCTGCACGCTAGCACAATGACCGGAGAAGCCCACCTGATTCTTTGGGAGCCTGAAACAGTGCGAATAATAAAAGAAGTGCAGAAAATGCGGCATGAAGGCATACCCGTGTGGTTTTCTATGGACACTGGGCCATCAGTATTCATTAACACTTACACCGACCATATACAAAACATAGCTTATAGACTCCGTGAGATAGGCTTTTCTAATGCCATTACTAGTAAAGTCGGTGGCAAACCATTCCTTAGCAAAGAACACCTTTTTTAATGTAGTGACTTACCCCAAAAAATATGCTCGTGTTCTATTTACCAGACTCTTTTATACTACGTTACCTTCGTTGTTACTACTGCCTTGATATTTCGTTTGTTCTCTGGTATTTTCACAAATTTTACATCAACATTGTTTAGAAATTCCTCTACCGCCTTTCTAGCTGCTTTTTTTGTCAGGCATTCTCCTTTTAATTCAATCCACGGTAAAGTATCATCAATTTTTATCCATACTGCATACAAATGTTTCACCATTGTTGAACTTGGAAAAGGTTAGAGTTTGGGTAATTAAAACAGTTATGAATTTTTAATAATGATTTTTGTTAAGCTTTTGGAAACTTATTTAAGGAATGTTGCACCAACCGTTATGGTTTAGGAGCATCTATCCCTGGTGGAACTTGAAGGTTTGCTTGAAACAGCTATGTTGAAGGGGTGCCTATGGATGGACGAGGATGCAGAGGGTTCGGAAGAAGGTGAACAAAGTGAAGCTAGCCATAAGTCTAAACTGTATTTACAAGGATTTTCTACTGACAACGCTTACGGCAAGAAAGCACACCCAACATTTTTTCTTTTTTAGACAGTTCCAAAATCCATTTTTGCTCGTTATTTTTCAAAAGGAGGCATTATGCCGATGAGTAACATTGTAAATTCGAAAGTTTTCCTTAAGACGTTCAAAGAAACTGGCATGTAGGTTCTAGCGATAAGGAGAGGAGACAAGTGTATAAGACCAAGACCTGAATCAAAAATCGAAGTGGGCGACGTTTTAATCGCCTCTGGGTATGCTGGTGGAGAGGAAGACCTGAAGAAATTGGCTTCTCCATGACTTGCACTGTTCAATTATTAGGTAGTTAGTTAGGATACTTATTTTGGATTCGCTAATACTATAAACTCGGAATCCGATTTAATGTAAAGGGGGTTATAAACTACGAAAAAGAAAGAATCAACCACAGAAAATCAGAGCATTACATGTCCAAACCCTTCTTGCGGAAGAACTTTCGCTAATCCAATAAAAGCCGAAAATTTAGGCTCCAAAAAAGTTGAAGTCTACGACGCGTGCCCTTATTGCTTGACGGAAATAATAGTAGAAGAAACTCCATTAGTCCATGAAGAGAAACAAGAACAGAAGGTGGAAAAATTGGAAATCGAAAAACCCACGGTGCCCTTTACTCCAGAAAAACCAATAAAAAAACCGGGCTGCGAACACCATTTTGGGTATCTTAGTCAACGGTCATCAAAGGAAAAAATCCCTGAAGAATGCATGACATGTGAAAAAATAGTGCAATGTATGCTCAAAAATGTGACTGGTTAAGTTGGTTATCAATGATACACACATGCTCTTTTAAACTGTCACGTTTCCTTCTACAAATGTATAGGGGACAGCATTAATTGGCAGCCACTTTGCAGAGACGAACTGGCGCAGTCACCTCGGCTATTCCTCAATCAAAGACGCTGAACGCTGAAACAGTAACGAGCATCGCCACGGGGTTCCTTAAAAGAATTGGTCACAAAGGCGGTTTGAAACCTAAAAGAGTTTCTTTGGAAGAGGGAATCTACACTGTTGAAGTGGAGATGAAAAAACTTACTGCTCTTGTCAGAGTTGACGCTGAGACGCATGAGATTAAAGAATACGAAATACAACCAAAAGGCGAGGAAACTCCTTTCATTTCAATTTCTCCCAAAATCATAATAGTTATATTTGGTGTTGCAGCAGCTGTTTATGTTGCATTGCATTTTGTGTTCAAAATGTTTGGACTATAAAATACCCTTCAGTAAATTAATATTCTTAAAAATAAAATAAGCGTAGAAGCCGCGCTTTTAACTAACAAGTTTTTGCGGGTTACTGTTACTTTTCGCTTTTCTTCTTTCTCTCTGGCTTCTTCTCTTCTTCGGGTGGAGGAGGTGGTGGCTCCGGCGGCTTTTCTTCCACTTTTTCCTCTTCCTTTTTCTCTTCCATTTCGCTGGTTATTTCTTCGATGGGTTTAGGTGGCGGTGTCGTCGCCATTGTCCATCCTATCCATGCACCTATCGCCATTATGGCAATGAAAGCTATGAAAACGGGTACTGCGACAACCCAAAATCGTATTGCAGTTAAATCGGCTTCAGCGGTTGATACTCCGAAGACTGAAAGCCATTGGGGGAAGAATAATGTCAGAATGTAGAAAATCGCAACTACAAAGCAAACTATGAATATTATTCCGCCTATTGATTGATCTTTACTAACCATATTTACATCACCATATGTAAGCCATGTTTACCTTCTTACACCTTTTAAAGTTTACCATTGTTTTCAGTGTGTTGCTATATCGTTCCCATTTCCCATGTTGCCAAATATTCTTTCTGTTCGCTGGTTAGTTCATCTATTCTTATTTTCATTGCATCAAGTTTTAGTTTTGCCACGGTTTCGTCTATTTCTTTTGGAACCAAGTAAACCTTAGGCAACATTTTATCACTTTTAGCTAAATATTCCACGCACAAAGCTTGGTTTGCGAACGACATGTCCATAACTTCTGACGGGTGTCCTTCTGCCGCAGCTAAGTTCACGAGTCTTCCTTCTGCCAGAAGGTACAGTTTTCTTCCGTCTTTAAGCGTGTACTCTTCAAGGTTTGGCCTGATGTTCCTTTTTGATGTTGACAACTCTTCCAAGTCTTTTATGTTTATTTCTACGTTGAAGTGTCCGCTGTTGGCTAGTATTGCGCCGTCTTTCATTTTTTGCATGTGTTCTTTTCTTATGACGTTTATGTCGCCTGTTGCTGTTACGAATATATCGCCGACTGCTGCGGCTTCTGTTAGCGGCATTACGCTTAGTCCATTCATTGCGGCTTCAAGTGCTCTGAGTGGATTTACTTCTGTGACTATGACGTTGGCTCCCATTCCTTGCGCTCTCATAGCGATTCCTCTTGAACACCATCCGTAACCGCAAATCACGAAGTTTTTGCCCGCCAAGAGAATGTTTGTTGTTCGGAGAATGCCGTCTATTGTGCTTTGTCCTGTTCCATAGCGGTTGTCAAACAAGTATTTGGTGTAAGCGTCGTTCACAGCTATAATCGCATACTTTAGTGCGCCATTTTTCTCCATAGCTCGCAACCTTAGAACGCCGGTTGTTGTCTCTTCTGTTCCGCCTTTAATGTTGAATAGTGCTTCTGTTCTTTTGCTGTGAACTGTACCTACAAGGTCGGCTCCGTCATCGAGCGTTATTATGGGCTGGCGGTCTATTACTTTTTCAACGCACCAGTAATATTCCTCTGTTGTCTGTCCTCTCCATGCAAAAACGTTAACGCCTTTTTCTGCGAGGGCTGCGGCTACGTCGTCTTGTGTAGAAAGCGGGTTAGAACCGCATAACGCAACTTTTGCTCCTCCGGCTAGAAAAGCGTCAACGAGAACGGCTGTTTCTTTTGTTACGTGTAAACATACGCCTATGGTTAGGTCTTTTAACGGTTTTTCTTTGGTGAATTTTCTTTTTATCTGGTTTAGGACTGGCATGTGTTTTGAAGCCCATTCTATTTGTAGATGCCCTTTAGAAGCCAGAGTGATGTCTTTTACTTTGAAATTTTCCATTTGTTTTCCCTTCTTCTATGCTCATTCAAAAATTACCTATTTAACGTTGGCGTTTAACCTTTCAAGAAGTTTTATTTTGGCTTTTTCAACCATTTTCATTACTTTTTCTGGATTCACTGTTGTTACTCTTCGCTCTTCCATAACTATCTTGCCGTTTATGATTACTGTTTCTACGTCTGAAGCTTTGGCTGCGTAGACTAGATGGCTCGCTTCGTTGTAGATTGGGTTAAGGTGTGGCTTATTCATGTTGACTATTGCTAAATCTGCTTTTTTTCCAATTTCTATTGAGCCTATTTCTGTTTCCCATGAAAGGGCTTTTGCGCCTTCTATGGTTGCCATCTCTAGAACTTTTTCCGCGGGCATTACTGTTGGATTTTTGCTTGCGCCTTTATGGAGTAGAGCTGTTGTCTTCATGACTTCAAACATGTCAGCCGTATTGTTTGAGCATGGGCTGTCTGTGCCAAGCGAAACTGTTACGCCTTTCTTCAGCATTTTTGGAACTGGGCTTATGCCCGAAGCAAGTTTAAGATTTGAAATCGGATTATGCGAAACTTTCACTTCCCTTTCTTTCGTTACCTTTACATCGTTATCCGTTAATGCTACACAGTGAGCTGCAATTACATGGTCGTCTAAAACTGCTAATGAATTCAGATACTCCATTATTCCATTTTTTACGCTGACATTAAAGGCTCTTTGAATTTTTTCTATCTCATCCTCTGTTTCAGCCACATGGATGTGACAAATTATCGGCGTATCCCGCGAGCCATACTTTTCATTCAGGTTTTCCCTAATTTCCTTCAGTTCCTTCATATATTCTGGGTCTACAGTGTATGGTGCGTGGGGGTCTACACTGATGCGTATTAAGCCGTTTGCTTTGTTGTGCCAATTCTTAGCCAAGTCTTCCAGTGCTTTTTTGTCTTCGTTTTTTCTCAATGAAAAGCATACATGACCTACTACTCCTCTTAAGCCAGCGTCTGCGAATGCTTTTGCTTCATTTTCTTCTGGAGTATAATGGTACATCGTGTTGACTGTTGTTGTTCCGCCCATTATCGATTCAATCGCTGTTAGCAAGGCTCCCACGTAAATGTCGTGCGCTGTCATGTGTTTTTCTATTGGCCATATCCATTTTTCAAGCCATTCTTGGAGTGGTAAATCGTCTGCGTATCCTCTTAACAGGCTCATGGCGGCGTGTTGGTGTGTGTTCACGAGTCCCGGTATGACGACTTTGCTTTTTGCGTCTATTTTTTCGTAGCCTCTTCCATATTTTCTTTTTAGTTCGTGTGTTTTTCCGATGTCAATTATGGTTTGTTCTTCTATTGCAACTGCGCCTTCACGGAATATTTTTCGATTTTGCATTGTAAGTATAGTTCCGTTTTGTATGAGAAGGTTCATGTTTGGGCACTTCTTTTGTTTATTCTTGTTTTCATCGCTATATTTTTAACTTATAATGACGCTTTTCGTTTTGGTGGTATTGTGCCAGAGTTGAAGGTTGAACGGCTAGAAGAGTATCTGTCAAGTGTTTATGAAAGACCGATAAAGGTTATTCGTATAGCTCCTCTCGGCGGTGAGGGGGTTGCAGATTTGAAAGGGTTCGGGTATGGCTTACCCTACCTTATCGAGTTTAACATAGATAAAGAAACTAAATGTGTTGTTCTAGAAACGATGCGCCCAGAAGGTTTTGGACATGACCACTTTTCAGATAGGGCTGCTACTTTACTTTGGCAACATTCCGCTTTTAACAAGTTACCTAGACATGTGCGCTCTATTGATGTAGGTGCCTTCACAACTGATGGTGAAACATTGAAATCGGTTGGTGATTGTAGCGAGTTTTTCCTGCTAACGGAATTTGTAGACTACGGCGTGCTTTACCATCACGATTTAGACCGTATTAAAGAGTCAGGCTTCATGAGGGATTTGGATGAAGAACGATGCGTGGCGCTATCTGAGTATCTTGCTGAAATTCACTCAGTAAAGAAGGATGCTCCAGGGCTTTATATAAGGCGTATTCGCGACTTACTTGGACATGGCGAAGGCATTTTTGGGTTAACTGACAGCTACCCAAGCGGTTTAGGCTATGCGGACGAGAAGTTTTTTGTCGACTTTGAAAAAACCTGTTTGGAATGGCGCTGGCGGCTTAAACGCAAGACGCATAGGCTATCTCAAACGCATGGAGATTTTCACCCGTGGAACGTTATGTTCAAGCAAGGACTAGATTTCACAGTGTTGGACCGTAGTAGAGGTGAATGGGGCGAGCCTGCAGACGATGTAAGCGCTATGACAATTAATTATCTCTTTTATGCGTTACAATGCTCTGACAAGATTGAAGGGCCTTTTGAAAGGTTGTTTTTGCTTTTTTGGCGAAATTACTTGGATAAGACTGGGGATGAAGAAATTTTGAGCGTTGTTCAACCGTTTTATGCTTGGAGAAGTCTCGTGTTGGCTTCACCTGTATGGTATCCAAATTTGTCTGTGGATGTGCGCAAGAGGATTTTCCGTTTTGCCACTCGAGTGCTGAAGGCTAAGGAGTTTGAATTTGAAACTGTCGAGTCCTACTTCAAATAGCTTATATCGCTGGTACCAAGTTTGTATGGCTAACGTTGGGGTTAAAGAATAAATAGGTTTTCAACTAAATCTGTTCGTCTGTGGTGGCCGTGGTTGGAAGAGGTTAACTCTGTTAACGATTTAAAGCGAACACTCAAGGAAATGGGTTATTCCGATAAGGCTGTAGAAGAGATTTTGAAATGGTACCAAAAACGTAACTCCTGACATGGATGAGTCCTGTGAGAGGCGTCTATCTTTTAATCATTTCCATTACTAAGCCCGTCCAAATTCAAGTTGGTGCGTTGGGCAACATATTTTTCAAGAAGGGCATCTACGCATACGTAGGTTCTGCCCAAAACAGCCTGGAAAAACGTGTAGAACGGCATCTCAAGAAAGTTAAGCGAAAATTTTGGCACATTGATTACTTGCTTGAGAATAAAAATGTAAAGATTTTGCAAGTGTTTTATAAAGTGGCTGAAAAATCGGATGAGTGTAAGTTGGCGGAAGAAATTGGTAAGAAAGGAACCGCAATAATCAATTTTGGTTCTTCCGACTGCAACTGCAAAAGCCACCTGTTTCAATTAAACAATTATCAGTCTTTAAGAGAATCTATGCATCCAATGAAAGTATAACTCATGGAGCAAGCATTATGCCTCAAAACGGTTGGTGCGTCTGGATTACCGGGCTTCCCGGAAGCGGCAAGTCTGTTGTCTCTGAGGCTTTACAGTGTCTTCTCAAGCAGAATGGTATTCACGCAACTTTGTTGTCTTCGGATGCTTTACGCAAGATTCTTACGCCTAAACCCACTTATTCACTTGAAGAACGCGATATAGTCTACGCCACACTTGTTTACATAGCTAAACTGTTAACACAAAATGGCGTAAACGTCGTGGTTGACGCTACTGGCAATCTGAGACGTTACCGTGAGAATGCGAGAGAACAGATTCCCAAATTTATAGAAGCCTATCTTGAATGTCCATTAGAAGTGTGTATAAAACGCGAGGCAAAAAGAGGGAAAACCTACCAAGCGCCGAAACAAATTTACGTCAAAGCTTTGGAAGGCAAAGCGTCCACAGTGCCTGGAATAGGACAACCATATGAGCCACCTTTAAACCCGGAAATAACATTAGACACCACAAAGCATAACCCAGAAGAATGCGCTCAAAAAATCTTGAAAACCATACTTGAACGTTTTCCATAATCATGCAGCTTAAATGTTACAAAAATACGGCTACTCCTTTTTAGGCGCCTTTAATAATTTCAAGTTCTTTCTTTAGAGCAGTCTGTGGTTTGTGAACTTATGCCAGAACTTCCTGAAATAACTGTTATTGCTGGGCAAATGAATAGAGAAATCGTTGGAAAACACGTAGCAATCGTCGAAGCGAAACAACCCAAAAACCTAAACATCCCCGTCGCCGAATTTGAGAAAATAATCAATGGAAAAATTGTTAATGAGGTTTTTAGTAGAGGGAAATGGATTTTCATAAAGCTGACCGCAGCCTACTACTTGCTCGTAAACCTTGGGATGGGAGCTGAGCTTCTCTATTTTGCTCCAAATCAGAGGTTTCCGGAAAAATACCACTTCAAGATAGCGTTTTCTGACGAAAGCGGATTTACGATTCATTTTTGGTGGTTCGGTTACATTCACTTAGTTCATGAAAAAGAATTGTCTAAGCATGAACTTACCTCCAAGCTTGGAGTATCGCCTACGGATGAATCGTTCACGTTAGAAAATTTCAAGAAGCTATTAGCAAACAAAAAGGGAAGAATAAAAGATTTCTTACTTGACCAGAAAAACGTGGCTGGTGTGGGAAACGTTTACGTTCAAGATATTCTTTTCAAAGCCAGACTGCATCCAAACAGAAAAATCCCGACTATTTCGGAAAAAGAAAGTGAAAGCCTTTACAAAACTATCATCAGCACACTAAACCACATCATCAAATTAGGCGGATTAGCCTACGAAAAAGATTTCTACGGCAAAAGCGGCAGATTCACTTTAAACGAATTCCTCATAGGCTACAAAACTGGAAAACCGTGTCCCTCATGTAAAACGCCAATAGAGAAAATTAAAACAGGAAGCACATCCTCTTACATCTGTCCAAAATGCCAGCTACTTTAATAACATCAAAAGGAAAAGTTAACAGGCAAAAAAATTTAGTGATAATTACATAAATGTGAGCAAGACACGTCAAGTCTTTTTAATATAGGTCAACACGGCATCTGCTTTTTCCTTTGAAATATGTGCAGAGTGAAGAAGGCTTTTAACAATCTCTGAAATTTTTGCTAATGCATGAACTTTGTATCCTAACTTTTCAAGCGTCTCTTTTCCGCCATGCTCTCGGTCAACAACAACCATGATATGTCTAACTTTTGCCCCCAACTCTTCAAGAGGTTTTATTCCTTCAATCTTAGACAATCCTTCAGAAACGACATCATCAAAAAATAATATTTTGTCGCCTTTAGCAACCTCTGCACCGGCAATTCTGCCCGTCACTCCATAGGCTTTCTCTTCTTTTCGTACAACAACACATGGCAAGTTCACTTTACATGCTATGCTTGGCAAAATTAGCGCGCCTTTCAGTTCAATGGATGCTAACTTATCTATTCTTTCAACCGCCATGAGATTCTTTATCTCACAAGCCGCAGTTTCTGCAATGCTGCATAAAGCTTGCGGAGAAGACAATAAACATGCAAGGTCTATGTAATACGGGCTTAAAGCGCCAGATTTAATCTTGAAACTGCCAAACTTTAAACATCCAGCACTGAAAAGACTCTCTGCAACCTTAAACGTACTATCATCCATGCTAAAGTCTCCTCCGAAAAGATTGCGCTTCGCCAAATTTAACACTTACCAGCATACCGAAGGCAGCAAGCACAAAACTTAAAGAGATTACTCATATTGACTGATTTCCAACCTACCGATGTTAGTGAACACACCCGAATTTATTGGTTACACCCAAACATTAACGGTAACGTTTATAACTCATTGTTTTCATTCCTAAAAGACGCGAAGCGGAAAAACAATGGGACATAGAAAAACGCACGCTCCAAGACATGGTTCACTTGCTTACTTACCTAGGAAACGCGCTAAACACTTACTGGCTAGAATTCGCTTCTGGCCAAAAATAGAAGCAGAAGCTCCGAGACTTCTAGGTTTTATTGGTTATAAAGCGGGAATGACCCACGTATTCACGATAGAAGACAGAAAGCGTTCGCCAAATTTCGGAAAAGAAGTGATGCGCTCGGCAACAGTTATAGAAACGCCACCCATGCTCGTATGCGCTATACGCGCCTACACCAAAAACCCGTATGGTCTGCAACCTTTTTCTGAGGCTTGGATGAAAGACCCACCTGACGAACTCGAAAGAGTATTCACCCTCCCAGAAAACTTCAACACCGAAGAACGCCTCAAGAAAATTGAAGAAAACATGAACAAAATAACAAAAATTCGCATTATCGCCTCGACCCAGCCCAAACAATCAAGTGTTCCAAAGAAAAAACCAGACATAGCAGAAATCGAGATAGGTGGAGGAACAGCCAAACAACAATTTGAATACGCAAAAAGCCTACTCGGAAAAACAGTGACGCCAACAGAAATATTCAAAGAAGGTCAATACATAGACATCGTAGCAGTATCCACTGGAAAAGGCTTTCAAGGACCAGTAAAACGCTGGGGAGTAACAATACTCCAACACAAGGGAAGAAAAACAAAAAGAGGCATAGCAACCCTAGGCCCATGGAACCCCCATCACGTAATGTACACCATCCCAAGAGCAGGACAAATGGGTTTCCACCAAAGAACAGAATACAACAAACGCATACTAAAAATAGGCACAGATGGAAAAGAAATAACCCCGAAAGGAGGGTTTCTAAGATACGGCGTAGTCCGCGGCCCATACCTTTTGTTGGAAGGTAGTCTGCCAAGCACCGAAAAACGTCCAATAAGGTTGCGATATCCAGCACGTCCACCAAGACAAGTTGCTGAAGAACCACCACAAATTGTATCCATATCTCTTGAATCTCCACAAGGCAAGTAGCTGGTGAACGCGAATGGTCAAGAAGACTGTCAAAATCTTTAATCTTGAAGGCAAACCCGTTGGAAAAGTGAAACTTCCCCCAGTTTTTGAAACATCACTACGACCAGACGTTATAAAACGAGCAGTTTTAGCAATCCAATCAAGCCGATTCCAACCAAAAGGCAGAGACCCCATGGCTGGAAAACGAACCTCAGCAGAATCCAGAGGCGTTGGTTTGGGCATAGCTAGGATACCCAGAACAAAAGGCCCAGCAGGAAGAGCCGCCTTTGCTCCGGGAACAGTAAGTGGCAGAGTGGCACATCCGCCAACTCCAGAAAAGAAAATTGTTAAACAGATCCCTAAGAAGGAAAAGTGTCTTGCCTTGAGGTCTGCGATAGCCGCGACTGCATCCAAGGTGGTTGTGGCTTCTCGCGGTCACTCGATCGAGGACGTTCCAGAAATTCCGTTAATAGTTACCGATGATTTGGCTGAATTAAAGAAAACTAAGGAAGTTGAGGAGACACTCACACGCTTGGGAGTTCTCTCAGACATTTATCGAGTGAGAGAGAGTAGAAAGGTTCGTGCCGGAAGAGGTAAGAGTAGAGGGAGAAGAATCAAACAGGCAGTAGGTCCATTGATAGTTGTGACGGAGAACAAAGGAATAATGGACGCGGCAAGCAACATACCTGGTTTAGATGTGGTTTCCGTTAGAAGCTTGAACGCAGAAATTCTTGCTCCGGGCACGCATCCGGGAAGGTTGACCATATGGACAAACAGCGCGATTGAAGAGCTTAACAAGCTCTATGGCGGAGGAACAGAAGCATAATGGACCCTTATGATGTTATACTTTACCCATTAATGACAGAAGCTGCCAGCCTTATGGTTGAAAAGGAAAACAAACTGGTTTTCGCCGTTAATCTGAAGGCAAATAAAAGTGACGTGAAAAAAGCGGTGGAAGAACTTTACGAGGTTAAAGTTGAAAAAGTCAACCTTCTGATAACGCCGCAAGGAGAAAAAAAGGCTTTTGTGAAGCTTCATCCAGACTACAAAGCGGCAGATGTCGCAATTAAACTTGGAATACTGTAAACTATGTTGAGGAATGATTAATGGGAAAAAGAATTCGTGTTCAGAGACGAGGACGTGGTGGCCCCACTTTTAGGGCGTCTACCCACAAAAGACTAGCCCCAGCACGGTATCCTTTGACAATGCTGAAAGAATATTTCGAAAAATCATTAAAAGGCATTATTGAACTGTTGGCCCACGACCCTGGGAGGGGGGCTCCACTTGCCCTAACAAGATTCGAAAATGGAGAAAAATGCTACACTATCGTTCCGGAAGGGATTTATCAAGGACAACAAATCCAAATGGGCGGAACCGCACCGGTTGAGGTTGGAAACATTCTTCCCGTTGGAAAAATTCCAGAAGGTACTATGGTGTGCAACGTGGAACTACGTCCGGGAGATGGTGGCAAACTCGCTAGGTCTTCCGGGACGTATGCAATAGTTGCAACACATACTCCTCAAGGAACAATAATTAGGCTTCCATCTGGGAAAACGAAGTATGTGAGTGACTATTGTAGGGCAACAATCGGAGTAGTCTCCGGCGCTGGCAGAACAGAAAAACCATTCTTGAAGTCTGGTCCAAAATTCCACTTGATGAGAGCTAAGGGACGTAAATATCCAAGAACTAGGGGAAGAGCTATGGTTGCTGCTGTACACCCGTATGGTAGTAGCAAGCGAAGTGCACGAAAAGTCACTACTACCTCGCATGGCGCGCCACCCGGACAGAAAGTTGGATTAATCGCTGCTAGAGGTGCAGGACAGAAAAAGAAAAAGCTGGCTACATAGCGTGGCAGAAGGTTTATAGCGTTTAGAGTTACCAGTGAGTTGAGGAAAAATGCCGAGAGAGTTTACATATCGTGGGTATACGCTTAACCAACTGCAAAGTATGTCAATGGACGAATTCATCAACTTGCTTCCATCAAGACAGAGGAGAAGTCTCCATCGAGGTCTCAGGGTAGAACAAAGGATACTGCTTGAGAACATAAGAAAAGCCAAGGAAGCGCTTAGAAAAGGAGGCAATGCCACGGTAAAAACGCATGTGCGGGACATGATTGTTCTTCCAGAAATGGTTGGTGTTACAATTCTTGTGCACAATGGCAAAGAATTTGTTTCGGTTGAAATTAAGCCGGAGATGATTGGACATTACCTAGGCGAATTTGCTATAACAAATAAACCTGTAAAACATGGAACTCCAGGCATAGGCGCCTCTCGTTCTTCAATGTATGTTCCTCTAAAGTAATCCATTACGAGATTTTAAGCACTATAGTCCATATCTGAAGGCTTTTTGCTCGGCGGCTTGGCTTGTGGTATTTGCGGTAGTGGAATTGGCGGCGGGATGTTTAAGGTTCTTGATATTAATATGGACTCTACGAAGGCAACGTTCGATATTGACTGCACTATAACGGGTGGTGGAGGTTTCTTCTCTTCGTATTCCTTGTAGAGCTTTTCAACTTCGTTCTTGTCGCCGGCCACGTAAGCCTTTCCCTTAAGGTTTATCTGTGCTATTGAAGGGTTGTAATTTATTGTTAAAACAAACGGAACCTCTATAGAATCATCAGATTTCTTCTCCATTCCTACAAGATTAAGGTTCGTGTTTATCTGAATTGGCGGAATAGGCTTTCTAATGTCCCAAAAACGGTCAGCCGAGACATTGGAGACGGAAACGTTTACCCTTATCATTTAACTCATCAAGGAGTATCACGCCAACGCGTGATTTAAAGTTGTTTATTTCTCAGCAACTTTATATCGTGTAAAACCGCAGTGCCCGCAAGTGTATCTGTCGCCGTGGTCAGCCATAAAATATCCAGGTCCGCAACGTTCACAAACTGGACGTAGCCTCGAGATTTGGTCACTTTCTATTTTATAGAAGGCAAATGCACCCTTTTCTTCTTTCTTCTTTTTTACAGGTTTTTCCTTTTTTTCTTCTTTCTCTTTCGGGATTTCTTTTGGGGCTTCTTCAGGAGTTTTAGACATGTTTACCCCTTTTCCTCTTCTTTAGGTTTCTCAGGCGGTACATTCCGTTTAAGAATGTATTCTGGTTCGATAAGCTTTGCCTGTTCAATTGAGTCATAAACGTTCGCAACTCCAATGGCAAAACGTGTTCCTGTTTTTGTTTCGAATCTTTTAACGAAAACTAAATCGGTGTTCTTTTTTAGGGCAGAGGCAACAGCTTTTCTAACTTCCAACCTTGGCGGTGTACTACCTGTTTGGTCATGTTCGACATGGAAACAAATTTCCCTTCGCTTCAGCACGGGATTCTCCTTCTCTGAAACTATTTTGATTTCCATGACATTTCCTCGCGTGCGGAGTGATTGATGCTATACCTTCTTATTTAGTTTTTCGAACATTTTCCATTGTTTTCAAAATGTTAGCGATTTCCGCTTTTTTGTCTGATGTTGCTTTAACTACTACGATTCCTTCATAAGGTTGACCATACACAACAAAGGCGTTTTCTGGCGCATATAAAATGGCAATTAGCGTCAGTAGGTCTTCTTCTCCGTCCACAACTATTTTAGTTTTCCAATCAGTCTTTAATGCGTTTTGGATAGCCATGAGCGCTTCTTCCGTTATTGTTCCTGGAGGATTTTTAACATTAACAGCTTTGTGCTCTGTAGGTGGAAGAGGTTGTGCGCTTCTTCTCATGACTCTGTTATCTACAATAGAAAGTTGAGGAAGTATGCGGTTTTCTAAAAGATTTCTTGAGACTGTGTCTCCTACAGATATTATAACTGCTGGTTTTTCTTTGTCCACCATATCTTTGAATTTTTTCATGGTTTCAGCAAATGAGCCTCGGATTAGCATGCCAAGAGGTTTCTTAAGTCTTATGCGCAGCTCTGGCGTAAGGCTATACTTGAGAGGCATCATTATCTAACCTTTAGCGCATAGCGTCCTTTCTCTTTGATGTCCATAGCTTTTGCGATTGCTGAGCCTTCTGGGTCAAAAACTATCACCAATCCGCCAAAATCATCGCTTAAAGAGGATGATTTGCATTTTGGACATACATTTTCTTTTGTTATGATTCTGCATGTTGGACAAGCTTTCTCGCTCATCTTATCACTCTCTATTTTTTAGTAGCCTCTTCTTTCTCTGCTGGTGTCTTCTCGCGTGTTTCTTTTATTTTTCGTGTTTCTTGTTCAATCCACTCTAACTTGCCAAGAAATGGCTGTCTAGATGTTACACCTATTTTTCCAGAACTTCCCGCTCTGCCCAACGAAACTGCAGTTATCCGAACACGAACTTGGTCACCACTAATGAGTTTCCTTTTCGTTTCTTTACCTAACAAGACACCTTGCTTCTCATCATATGAAATGAAGTCATCCATAAGTTGTGAAACGTGAAGTAAAGCGTCCACAGGTCCTATGCGTACAAAAGCTCCGAAATCAGCCACCTCTACAACTTCTCCTTCCACCACTTCTTGAATTTTAGGATAGAAGGTCAGTAGTGAAAAGGTTACTTTGTGGTAGGTTGCTCCATCTCCTGGGATTATTTTTCCTGTAGGGCTTACTTTTACATCAGTTACAGCCACCACGTAGCCTAGTTCTTCGCTAACGACCCCTTCATATTTTGCCTTAACTTGTTGATGTCCCACGATTTCCAATGGGTTGCCGAAAGTTTCTGGCGGTATGCGAATGGTATCTTCAAGCGTTACAAGTTTAAACAATGGGTTATATCCTCCCGTCAATCTCTAGACGCGACTTTTGCCTCACATAAATAACTGGCACATTTATATTTCTTAGCCTCTTTTTAAGTTGCCTGTCATTTGTAAAAACTGGGCTTTTCCATTCTTGGGCGATTTTAAAGATAATATCATCGAGGGCGCCGTGTTCCTGCTCTACATTAATTAACATACATTTTTCAGCTAACTTTAAAGCGAAAGAAGCTTGCTTTCTCATTTTCGGTGACCCTTCGTTTGCGATTTTTTCAAGTTCATGAAGAACTGGAGAAAGTAAAACAGGCTGGAATCTACCTTTTAGCAATGTTTTTAGTTCTTCAAAAATGTCAATTTTAAATTGAAGTGGAACAAAAAAGGCGTTTGAGTCCAAGATTATTTTTAACGTTTTCTTTTTGTATGTGGGTTCTATTGTCATATTGATGTGTCATTCCGCATCTTTTAGGAGCGCAGAATTCCGTATCCTATGAGTCTCCATCTGCCCGTCATTTTTCTGCTTAATGCAACTCTTGAGTCTGCTTGTGCGCAGACTGGTCTTGCAAGTTTAATCGTGGTTGTGTCTTTCTTTATTGAGGTGACTTTTCCAACGGTTATTGCAGCACCTACGTGTAGAAGTAGTGTTTCGCCTATGTTTATGTTTTCGATTTTTGCGAGTTCTTTTGTTCCGACAGCCCGCTCAAGAATGTGCGTTTCTAAGGTTAAATCTGACTGTGTTGGTGGAAGGGCGTCTTTTCTTCCAACCATGTTGCCAGTTAATCCATCAGCCTTTGAAAAGGAGGGGTCTAATAGAGTACCTACGCCGACTAATCCTCCGCAATGGGCTTCTTTCACGTTTTTCCCGCCTGCATGCAAGCTTACAATTTCGCTTACTAACGGGTGATAAGCGCTTTTTCCCTCTTCCATGCTTATCCCGGGGCGGATTTCTACCTCTTCTCCTACCACAAATTTGCCTTGAATTATTGTACCTCCAATTACCCCTCCTTCAAGTTTCTCTAGTGGAGTGCCTGGTTTGTTAATGTCGAATGAGCGGACAATATACATCAACGGTGGTTTTGCCTCGTCTCTTTGTGGTGTTGGTATAAACTCTTCAATCGCTTGAATAAGAACATCTATGTTTACCATGCGTTGCGCTGAAACAGGAATTATTGGCGCGTTTTCAGCAACTGTTCCCTTAACAAAGTTTTTAATTTCTGTATAGTTTTCTCTTGCCCTTTTTTCGTCAACAATGTCAATCTTGTTTTGAACGATAACGATGTTTTTAATACCAATAATTTCGGCTGCCGCCAAGTGTTCTCTTGTTTGCGGTTGAGGACAGGGCTCATCAGCTGCGATAACCAGTATAGCCCCGTCCATTATTGCCGCTCCGGAAAGCATAGTCGCCATCAAAGCTTCATGACCTGGAGCATCTACAAAGCTGATTGCTCTGGCAAACGTTGTCTTTGAGCCACAATTTGGGCATACTGGCTGCGTAGAATAGTTTTTTGGTTCTTCGCATTTCGGGCATTTGTAGACTGGCATGTCTGCATAGCCTAATTTTATTGTAATACCTCTTTTCAGTTCTTCACTGTGCCTTGACGCCCAAACACCAGTTAACGCTTGTACCAAGGTTGTTTTGCCATGGTCCACGTGCCCTATAGTTCCGATGTTTACTTCTGGTTGTTTTGGTAAGGGCACACGTTTTTCGCTACTCATTTCTACATTTCCCATAACATTTACGAATTATTGAAGGATTAAAACTAAGCGAGTTAATAAACGTTAAGTCTTCATTCAAGCGTTTGCAGCTGTCTGAGGCTCAGTTTTCGTTTCCTTTTCCGCCGTTTCTTTTTCTTTCTTCTCCTTTGGCTTTTTGCCCTCTTTAGGCTGTTTAGGTTTCTCTACGATCTTCGCATTTATTTGTACAATTTCGTCTGTAATTATATTTCCACGAACTGTTTTACGCTTTCTTTCTCCTTTATTTTGAGGATTAAAACCTATCCCACCGCTTAATACTACTTGCCGGCGTACACCACCATGAACATTTGCTCTCATTGGAAATCCATCTTTGTCTGAGCCTCCCGTTATCTGCAATTTATGCCCAGCTAAGCCTACTATTGATCCATCTATTACGTCGCCTATTTTTCTTCCAATTAATGGGATAGCGCGCGTTTCTTCTAGTTCGACCACTTTTGAAGTTCCTGTTTCTGGGTCTGATATGATTACTTTGAATTTAGCCATTAACGATGGACTCTCCGGGTTAGTGTTATGAAATTTGAACATCTCTCTATTAAGGATTTATGAAAATCTAGTTTGATTCTTCAGAAATGGCAAGTAAAAGTTTTAATGTTTCTTTGAAATCGTTTTGTGGTTATGTGGCGGTTAGGATTCTTCTTCCACGAGATGGCATTTGGTTTGCTTTCGATTTTTCTTCCGTTATACATTGTTTCCATTGGCGGGTCGCTTGTACACATCGGGATAATGAGCGCAACTGCCTTGGTTTTGGCAATTCCTGCTTCCTTCTTTTGGGGATACCTGTGCGATAAAACAAGGCACTACAAGCGCTATATTCTAATTTCGTTTTTGTCTTCAACCATTATGCTCTTCTTTTTTACCATTTCAACCGCTATAGGATTTTTGATAATGCTTTACGCAGTTATGTCCATTTTTCATGTGGCGCATGAAGCTCCTAAAAATGTGTTAATAGCAGAATTTTACACACGAAAAGAATGGGAAAAAGCGTTCGCTTTTTATGAGGGCTTTACAGAAACTGGATGGCTCATTGGGTTGCTCCTAGGGTTCTTCATGTCAATCTACGGCATTGGTCCAACCTTCACATTGCTGCTTTGCAGTGGTTTAAACTTGGTCGCTTTTACTGTTTCGCTAATTTTGGTAACAGACCCTCTTTTAATCTTTGAAAGAAGCTTAGTAAATATAGAGAAGGCTGTAGGCTTCACTCATAAAGGCATGATTGTTGCAACAAAAATTTTGGACGGTTTACCTTTAGATGTAAAATTGAAGAAAGAAAATCACTACGCTTTTTTTGCTGGGCTTGTCCTGTTTTCGTTAGCTACGAGTATGCTTTTTACGCCTTTACCTGTGTTCTTTTCTCATTGTTTAGCTTTTTCCACAAGTGTAGTTTTTGTGATTTATGCGTTAAACTCTGCTGCGGGCGTTGTAGGTTATTTTCTTGCGGGCAGTAAATCGAATATAAGCGCAGAAAAGTCTGCAGTAAGTAAGATTGTGATATTTCGGAGTATGCTTGCTCTTTCACTGATTTCTCTTGCTTGGATGCCAGCATATACTTTAACTCTGTCGACGCTTATACTTGTTTTAATGGGCTTTGCTTACGCGCTCTTCTTGGTGTTCACTCTTTCATTATCCATGGAACTCATGCCTCAAGGAAAGACAGGTTTGTTCAATGTCCTCGTAGGTTTGGGTGGAGCTGGGGGCTCTTTTGTTGGGCCTTTTCTTGCTGAAACATGGGGTTTCACATTGGTTTTTGTAGTGTCTAGCCTAATTTTCTTGCTTGCTTCTATTGCTTTCAAAATCTTTGCTTGATAGAACAAACAGAAAAAGGGGAAATTGTGTTTATTCTACGTGAACTCTGAATAGGTCTACGTCTTCACGCATCGCAGGTGTCAACTCGAGGAAGTCTCTGACGGCGCGTTCAATGTCCTTTGATTGCGTTACGTATCTTCCAACAACAATTATGTCTGCTCCTTTCTCTAACGCTTCTTTAGCTGTTTCCGGCACTATTCCACCAGCAACAGCAATCAAAAATCGTTTGTCGCTAAAGGTTTGCCGCATTTCTTGAATGAGTTCTAGTCCGAGTGTTCTTCCAGTTTCTTCATCTATCCCTCTATGCAGAATTACTACATCGGGGAATTGCTTTAGCGTCTTGAGTTTTTTGATTGGGTCTTCCACGTTTAACATGTCTACCATGGAGTATATTCCAAGTCTTTTAGCTTCATGAATAAAAGCATCAAGGGTTTCAGCTGGCGCCAATCCAGCGGCAATAACTGCGTCTGCAGTTTCTTCATAAGCCAAGTCAACCTCAACTTTCCCAACATCTAAAGTTTTCAAATCAGCAATAAAGAATATGTCTTTGGCAATTTCTCTTAGGTCACTTATCACTTTTGTTCCGTATCTTTTTATTAGCGGTGTTCCAGCTTCAAGTATTATTCTGTCGCTTCTTGGAATCTCCGTTATAATTTTCTTTGTCTTTTCAAATTCTGGTATGTCCAGTGAGATTTGCACGTATGGGGGTCTCCAAAGACGTGGCACTCTGAATCCCATTATTGGATGCTTAGCTCTGTCCTTGTCGTAGAAGACTTTCTCTAGTGTTGGATACTTTGATAGAGCTCTTTTCAAAGCCAGTTTTGTTGCGCCGTAGTTGTAGTGGTATATTTTGCGGTAGTCACTTGCTTGTGGATGTACGAAAACACTGCACACTATGACCCAATCATCCACCTTATCTTTAGGAATAATGCCTTCTTCAACAGCGTCTGCCACAGCCTTCGCCACCGCAGCCTGCGCGGGACCAAAAATCTTGCCTGCATCTTCAAGATTTTTTACCGTAACTTTCGGTACAAGTAATGTATGTGGTTTCGGTGGAAGATTAGGTCTTATTACTGCCAAAAGTGGTGTGTGTCCTGCTGAAAGGTTTGAAAGTCCTGCGGCAAAAGCCTCTCCCACAGGCCCGTCTTTGTCGCCTATTAGAAGGTCGATGTGTGAAACTTCGTTGCCTTCTCCTATGAGTGCTTCGCCAATTAGGTATGTATGTTTTTGAGGCGTTTCGATAGCTTCCGACAGTAAATCTGCGGATAGGCTTTCAGTAACTTCATCAAAATCGACATTAAACTCTTTAAGCCACGTGTATAATGTGTCTCTGTGAATGTTTAGAAATTGTGCGGTTCCAGAGATTGTAGGTTTTGTCGGTTTTCCTCTGAGAAGACTTCGAGTTTTTGCTTCTTTTTTCGCAGCCTCCGTCAGCATTTTGATGAATTCTTCCCGTGTTTCAGGCTTTTTTAGGCTAGTTTCCGACATTTTATCTATCACCTGATAATCTAATCTAAAACTCTTCTATATAAAACTGTCGGGTATCTGAATTTCTAGAACATATCGGTCAACATTGTTTATAAACATTTGTCGGTTTTAACTTTTGAAACCCGTTTGTTTCCTACACTTTCACAAAAACAGTTTAGAATTATGAGGGGTAAATTAAATATGTTGAAAGGTTAGACACTGTATTGGTTTATGGGATGAGTTTGGATGCTGTGGAAAAGTGTCGCCTATCTCTGTTTGATGGTTGTGGGTGTCGTTTTGTTTTTGTATGGCAGCAATTATTATGACGTAATAGTTGGTTGGGTGGGAGTATTTCTAGTAGTTGTTGGCTTCTTCACGTTTGTAACATTAAAATTGTATGAGAAACTGAAAAAGGTGGAGAGTGATTAATTAAAACTCGTATATCATTGCATATTTTCGTTGCAGATAATCCAAGAAAGGTTTGACATTCACGTCTTCCGTTGTAATCTTTTTTATGAGTTCCGCGGGGTCGTAGAGATTTCCATAAATGTGAACGTTTTTCACCAGCCAATTTCTTACGTTTGTGAAGTTTCCTTTTTCTATTTGTTTTCTCCAATCTGGTAGGTCTTTCTCTACCGCAGCAAGTATCTGTCCACTGTAAATGTTGCCTAGCGCATAGCTTGGAAAGTAACCGAACGAACCGCCCGCCCAGTGGGTGTCTTGCATTACGCCTTCAGAATCATTTTCAATTTTCACTTCCAAATAATCCTTATAATTCTGGTTCCATATCTCCGGTAGTTCTTTGACAGTTATTTTGTCATCAAACAAATCACGTTCAATGTTAAATCTTATTATAATGTGAAGCCCATAGGTGACTTCATCTGCTTCAACACGAATCTTTGAAGGTTTGACTTGGTTAACGGCACGAACAAACGCATCCAAGCTTATGTCTGATAGAGTTCCGCTTGCATATTCTTTTAGTTTAGGTAAAAAGTAACTCCAAAATTCTGGTGAGCGCCCCACAATGTTTTCTACAAAGCGAGATTGCGATTCATGGAAACCTGAAGAACAGGCGGTTCCGACGGGTTGGTAAATCCATTCTGGGTTTATGTTTTGTTCATAAATGGCGTGTCCTGCTTCGTGTAACACTGAAAATATTGAAGATGTAAAATAGTCTTCGTAGTAATGAGTTGTTATTCGCACGTCATCGTAGTAGCCTGTCGTGAAGGGATGTTCTGTCTCGTCAATTCTTCCGCCAGCTTCTTTTGATGTCACGTCATATCCGACAAATTCTGCAAGAGCTTTGGCGATTTTTCGTTGCGTGTCTATAGGTACTATACGTTTGAGTATGCTTATGTCGGGTTGTTTTGAAGAGTTTTCGCACTCTTTAAGTATTGAAACTAATCCTTCTCTTAACTCACCAAAGATTTTTGTGATGTTCTCAGCTGTCATTTTTGGTTCATAAATGTCTATAAGTGCATCGTAAGGATTCTTTGTTTCTTTCACTTTCATCAAGATTTCTGCGGCTTTCTTTTGCAACTCCACAAGTTTTTCCAACTCAGGGCGGAACATGGAGAACTCCTTGGCCGCTTTTGCTTTCTTCCACTTGTCTATGGTTATGGCTCGCTGTTTTGCTATTTCGGCAACTAACTCTTCTGGAAGCTTTGTTTGCTCGTCATACTGCTTCTTTATTAAGTATACGTTTCTTCTTTGAACAGCATCTAACTCTTCATATTTTGGATGCTGCATGACTTCTTCCAGTAGTCTCCCTATTTCTGGGTCTGTGCTCATTTTATGTTCAATGCGACTAAGCAAAGCAAGTTGCTGGCTTCGTAAGTTAATCGCCCTCGGCGGCATCATAGTTTCCATATCCCAATAAACAACAAATTCCGCAGATTGAAACACGAGAAGTTCCTTCACTTTCTCCATTAACTTCTTATAACTTGACTGTAAAGTTTCAATCATTTCTATCCCCGTTAAATTCCAAAGATGCTAAATAGATACAAAATCGTATATGAGCTTTAAATTAAAAAGTACTCCGGGCGGTAACAGCGCACAAATTTACAAGTAAGCACGTTTGCTTATCTTACTTTGAGAGTAAGAGTTAAAACATCCGTGGAGATTTTATATTCTGTAGGGGCTATGAAAGGCAAATGACTCTCTTAACAGCGGAAGAGAAAGAATTACTAACGAAAGCTGCCAGTTTGATGGATGAGTTATTGGAGACCCTTGAAGTTATGCAAGACAAGAAACTTGTTAAAGATTTAAAAATTGCCTTAAGAGAGGTTGAAGAGGGCAAGGCTAGACCATTGGATGAACTCATAAGAGAGTTAAACCTTGAAGGCGAAATTTGAAATTCGGTTTACACAGCGTTTCTTAAAGAACATTAAAGTTTTAGATAGAGAAGTTCAAGTGCGAATACTTCGAGGAATCAACATATTAAAGACCAACCCCTACGTAGGAAAGCCTTTACGAGGCGAATGGAAAGGTATTTACTCTTTAAGAATAGGCGATTACAGAGTTCTTTATCAAATTAAGAAAAACGAAGTATTCTTGTTAGTTGTAGGACATCGCAAACGTGTCTATTGACAAACTTAACTAATATCCAAGCTCAAATTAAATGGCGTTTTTACCAGTAAATTCGTGTTCCATTTTTAGCTCGCTTCGAAAATAACTCAAATCAGCCTCTTTTAATTAAAATAAGCCCAAAATGAGCTTAGAATTAAGTGCTCCGGGCGGGATTCGGACCCGCGTCTCCGGCTCGAAAGGCCGGAATACTTGACCGGGCTATACTACCGGAGCCTCTTTTTCATGAGCATCATGCAAATATTTTTTCGTGCGAATAAACCTTACCCTTTGAATGCTGTTTCTAGGCAGTCTTTTAGTGGCGTTAGTGTCATTTCTGCTTTGTTTAGTGTTGGTGCGTAGTGGGCTGTTTTTGCAGAGTTTGTCATTATAGTTTTTATTCCCAGTTTGTCAGTCCAGGTGACAACAGCGCATGTGTCAGTTATTATGTGGGCGCCGCTTTGCTCTATTTTTTCTGTATATTTCCATGCCTTTTCTTTTATGAAGCGAGATGTGCAAATCCATAACTCTGTTTCAGCTTTAACTTTTCTTGTGCCTATGCAATCTGCGATTTGTCTGATTTCTCGTAATGAGCAGTGGGGGCATCCTATGAAGATTAGGTCGGGCTTTTGTGTGGCGGTAGTTGTTAACTCTTCCATTGCCCGCCTTATGTCTTCCTTCTCTACGCTTATTTTTTCAAGTTCGTTAACCTTTACTTTTCTATTGTTACGGTAGAACATGTTGACCATTCCTGTTGATGCAAGAGAAGCGCCTAACTGTTTCAAATGGTCTTGTGAAGCGCCCTGTAACCCCTGAATTACTGGAATTTTGTCTTCCAAAATTTTGCCAAGAAATATTCCTAAAGCGCCAAATTCCGTCTCGTTCCGCAATGAGGTTTCCACATTCACCAAAACCTTAGGCTGGCGATTTTCAGTCTTGTGAACTCCGTAGTCTGGTGTTTTCCCAATAATCGCTGCAGCAAGAGCGCTTGGTCCTCCTTCTCGGTTTGTCCACGCTCCGATAACCGAATTAGCATAGACTACTGCGGATGACTCAGCCCAAGCAAGATGCGCACCGTGTCTCGGTTTTTCCAAGTAGTATGGTGTGCATGTTAGAGAATTTTTGAAACCCATTTTATTGAAATATTCCAAAATTTGCCACTGTTTTTTGCATATGTCGGATGACAGTTTCTTGCACAAATATTCCTTGTCAATGCCGTGAGGGTTTAGTGTTGCTTTTACGCTTGTTTTTACGCCAGCATTTGCTATGGCTTCTAGAAAATCGGTAGGGGCGTCGCCGAGCGTTTTGTATGAAACGCCTGAAACATGCGCGGAACTTATTGGGATAAGTTTTGTTGCGTTGAAAAGTTCACCCAAGCGGACGAGTATTTTCATACAGATTTGGTTTGCCCAGCCAAATTCGCCGTCGTAAATGCGTTCTTCTTCTTTCGTCAAATGCAAACGCTTTAGCTCTCCCTTCTTTTCAAAATCTTCACAATGCCTTTGCAAGCATTAACTTCTACTAAATCGCCTGTTTCAATTTGTTTGATATCTATTTGGTCAATCATGGGAATGTTGGCTATAATGGCTCCAACAACTACAACAGGGTCAGCTGTTTGGTTGATTATTGCTTTTGGCGCCAAATTTTTCTTAGCCAAAGAATATAATACATAGCTGCCTACTGTTGAGCCATGTCCATGCGGGAAACACAAAACCTTGTCCTTTACACATTCTCCGCACAACTCATGCCCTTTCTCAATTATTTTGCCGTCTGCTGGGTCAACTCCACCCAAGAAACTTATGGGTTTCTTTGATACTAATGCTTCTGCTTTGCATTGTCCTTCGACGATTCTGCGTCCTTTTAGCGTTATTGGTTGCATGTTGTTCACTTTAGTAGGATATTTTTGCAGTTGTTGGAATTTTGCCTAAAATTTCCGATGCTGCGTTACTGACTTTTTCGCGGTTCTCTTCAACTGTGTAAACGCGTAGTATGTTCATGAATCCTTTTAAGACTTCGTAGATTTTTGAGATTTCGCTTAATCGTTGAGGAATCATTTTGCCTTCTCTTGTTCTATAAAATATCGGGATTTCCATAGGTTCCATCAGAACTGAATGGTGATATGGAACTGATGGCACAGTTGGTACATCGATTATGACGGTTTCTGCTTCAACTTTGGCTTTTTGTACAATTTCAGCTTGTATTTGTTTTCTATATGCTTCTTGGCTGAAAATGTTTGAAATCATGGCGTCTTTTTCGTAGAAGGTTCTTTCATAAGCGCATTTGAGCATCTTTCTTCTCTCTAAGTCTTTTATTATTCTGCTTGATTTTTTGCAGTTTTTCAACATAGTCCACAGAGTATAGTCGTCCATAGCAAGATACTCTTCTGGAGTGCTGAAGTGTGTTAATCCCAACTCTGCGTTTGCTTTTTCCATCGCCATAGCAAGCATGATTTGTGCGGCTCTTCCAACGCGGTGGAAGTATATGCTTTTGAATGATTCTATTCTGGCGATTATCAGCGATTCAAGAGCTGAAAGCGCGCCTGCATCTACAGCCAAGTTTTCGCCTAACACATCTAAGGCATGGATTAATCGGAAAACATCAACGTAACCGTATTCTGCACCTGTGTGGTGTGTGTCTCTCACGACGAAATCCAGTTTGTCTACGTCAACGGCGCTGCTGATTATTTGGTTTAAAAACGTTTTTTTGGGTTTGCGCAAAGTGCCTATTGCCAGTGTTCCTATTTCTTCTGGTTTGTGTCCAATTTTAGTAATTTTGTCTTTTAATTCGCTGTTTGTTATTATCCATTTTGTCATGTCTTCATGTGTCTTTCCAAGTTCTTTATCCAGCAAATGCTCAAAAACATGTGAGAAAGGGCCGTGTCCAACGTCATGAAGTAACGCTGCAATCCTAACCATTTCCGTTTCATCTTCACTGATTTTTTCTGATAAACCGGGGCTCTCGACAGTTTTTCCAGCCAGAAACATGACACCGATGGAATGTTCAAAGCGCGTGTGATTCGCTCCGGGATAAACGTATTCTGCGCCAGCCAATTGGCGGAGCCTATGTAATCTTTGAACGGGATATGAGTCTACGAGTTCTTTTTCTTCTTCAGTTATGTATACGTATCCGTGGACTGGGTCTTTTATTTCGCCCCAATAGTTTTTGGGCATCGGTTGTTTCTCCAATGTTTTAAATAATTATTAATGCATCTTCACTCTTATAATGCCTAACGTCTAAAAACGCTTGGGATTGAAACATGAAAGGAACAAGCATCTTTATTTGCATTGAAGGATTAGACGGGTGCGGAAAAACAACGCAAGCGAGACTTCTTGTGAGAAGACTCATAAAAATGGGGTACGCTGCGGTTTACACGGCTGAACCAAGCCGAGGCAAAATTGGGAATTTTATAAGAAAATATTGTTTGCATGGTGGCAAGCGAATGTCCGTTGTTGTTGAGGCGCTGCTTTTTGCCGCTGACCGTTTTGAGCATGTAAAAGACGTGATACTTCCCGCTTTGGATGAAGGAAGTATCGTGGTTTCTGACCGTTACGTTTATTCTTCCATGGCTTATCAAGGCGCTGCCGGGCTTGACTTAAAATGGATTGAGATGATAAACGAGCATGCAATACGCCCAAACCTAGCAATCTTCATTGATGTTGAGCCACACACCGTAATTAAACGATTGAAGTCTAAAAAGTCAGTGATGGAGAATTTGGAGACGCAGTTGAAAGTGCGGGATATTTACATGAAGTTTGTTGGAAAAGGAGCGCTTACCAAAATAGATGGGAACAGGTCTAAAAAGGAAGTCGCGGATGCCATCTTAGAAAGTGTTATGAAACTCTTACATGAGAAAGCCTAAGAAAACTCAAATGGCTTCAGCATTTTTCTCGGGGAAGTTTGGTTAATTTTGTTTGCAATAAGGTTGATTATGTCCTCTGGTGTTGTGTATTGGAGTCCTCTTTCATGGAAAACCTGTATTTCCAGCAAATCTTTGTTTGATGTAAAGCGGAGCATGTAATAGTCAAACTTTAACGGGTTCTTCTTTTCATTCTGTATCTTGTAGTATCTTACAGCACAGAAGAAGTCCATTATTCGACAAGGCTTCTTCCATATGGTTTTTAGCACCTTGTTTGTTTCTTCCTCGTCTAGATAATTGAAATTGTTTGTGTCAGCTATTCCCCAGTCAAAAATTACTTTGCATTGAGGCACCGATGGGTCGGCGATTTCCTCTAGATTGAAGGTTATGCCGTTTATCTTATGGAGTGTGCGTATTAATGTTTGCTGAAATCGTTTATTTGACACTAAAACAGTGAAGTGGGCTGCTTTGTGGATGTTTTTTGGGAAGTTCTCGTAGAGCCCAAGCATTTAAAGTCGCCTAAGTTCTTTTGATTTTTCTTATTCTTTCAAGGTTTTCCAGTAATTCAGATAATACTTTGCCTAGTTTTTCGAGTTCTTCCACGTTTTTTTCTTGTTGAATCCTATTTTGTAATTCTTGTACTTTCGCCATCACTGTTGCTTCAAGCGTGTCCAGAACCATTGGGCTTGTCGCTTTTGTTGGCTCTTCTCCTTCTTTTACAACTATGACTTTCTTTTCGCATTTTGCACACCAAAGGTCGCCGCTTCTCAGTCTGAAAAGTGGAGAAGCACAAGCGGGGCAAGCTAACTCTGTGAGGGTTGCGCCTTGGCGGAGCAAGTCTGCCATTCGTTTGACGTCTTGTTCTTCCTGTTTTTCTGTCGGCAAGTTTTAAAACCTCAAAGTAAATTAGTATAAAGCCTATATAATTTGGTTATCGCGTAGTATTGTGGGGTGGCGAGTATGGTTAGGAAAAAGAAACTTGAGGAGTATGAAGAGCGGATAAAACAAGCAATGGTTGTGTTGGGTGAAGTTTCGGAGGATAATACGACGCCGAGAAATATTAGAAGAGCGGCTAAAGATTCCATGGATGCTTTGCAAACAACCGAGTATACACCCGCCGTTAAAGCCTCAAACGCCATATCAATCTTGGACGAAATTTTGCAAGACCCGAACATGCCACCTTACACACGGGTTAAATTATGGAACGTAATGAGCATTTTAGAAGCCATAAAAGACTAATAACTAAAGGTGTGAAACAAATGAAAATTTCTAACTATCAGAATGTTGAAGCCAAAGAGGCGGACGAAGGGGCTTCAAAACTTAAGGTAAGATGGCTTATCACTAAAGAAATGGGTGCTCCAAACTTTGCCATGAGACTGTTCGAAATGGAGCCTAACGGTTATAGTCCCCTCCATAGCCACCCATGGGAACATGAAGTTTTCATTCTCGAAGGAGAAGGCCATGTTATAGGCGGAACTGAAGAGAAAAGGTTTAGGTCAGGCGACTTCATTTTTGTTCCTCCAAACGAGAAGCACCAATTCAGAAATACTGGTAAGAAACCGCTTAAGTTTCTCTGTCTTGTTCCCCATAAATAATGCTGGCTACTCAGACTTCATAAACGCACATTCATTTTCACCGTTTATTTTCTCGGTAAAAATATATGCTAGTTGTTACATCTTGTTTTGGGCTTTAGGAGACTAGTCCATTTGAAGTATGACGTAATAATCGTTGGAGCAGGACCCGCTGGGATATTCGCTGCTCTTGAACTTACAGAAAAAACCAAATTTAGTGTTTTGATGCTGGATAGGGGACCAGACATAAACCAGCGTAAGTGCCCCGCAAGCCGCGGATTCGAATGCGTCCACTGTGAACCATGCTTAGTTTTATCTGGATGGGGAGGAGCCGGAGCCTTCAGTGATGGCAAACTAACCTTGTCCACAGAAGTAGGCGGATGGCTTAACGAATACGTTTCCTCCAAAGAACTTGAAGAACTCGTCAACCACGTGGACAGTTTATACTTGAAATTCGGCGCAACCGAACATGTCTACGGAGCAGACATCGAAAAGATGGAAGAAATCGAACGAAAAGCATCATTAGCTGGCTTGAAGCTTATTCGTCAAAAAATTCGGCACATGGGCACGGAGAGATGCGCTCAAACTCTCCGGAAAATGCGCCAAGAATTGAACAGCAAAGTTGATTTCAAACCGAAAAAAGACGTCAAAGGACTCATAGTAAAGAATGGCACAGTGGAAGGCGTCGAAACAGTAAACGGCGAAAAATTCTTTGGAAAATACGTTATCGTTGCACCGGGCAGAAGCGGGGCAGAATGGCTTCAAGCAGAAGCACAAGCATTAGGCTTGAAGACGCTGAACAATCCGGTTGACGTTGGAATAAGAGTTGAAGTCTTAGCTTCTGTCATGGAAGAATTAACAAACGCTCTTTACGAGCCCAAACTTGTTTATTACTCCAAATCTTTCGACGACCAAGTTCGCACTTTTTGTGTTGCGCCTTATGGAGAAGTCATAACGGAATCTTACGACGGAGTTTTGACAGTCAACGGGCAAAGCTATGCGGAGCGAAAGACGGAAAACACGAATTTCGCCATTCTCGTAAGTACATCATTCACTGAACCTTTCAAAGAGCCAATAGCCTACGGAAAATACCTCGCTAGACTTTCAAATCTTCTCAGCGGCAGCGTAATAATCCAGCGACTAGGAGATTTGGAAGCGGGCAGAAGGTCAACAGCCGAAAGAATCTTACGAAGCGTTATCATTCCCACATTAAAAAACGCTACGCCAGGCGACTTGAGCTTTGTTTTGCCATATCGTTATCTCGCGGACATTAGAGAGATGCTTCAAGCCTTGGACAATTTGATTCCTGGCATTTACTCCAGAGACACTCTACTTTATGGAGTGGAAGTGAAATTTTACTCTTCAAAACTGCAGTTGAGCAACTGTTTGGAAACGAAAATCAACAATTTATTCACCATTGGAGACGGCGCAGGTGTTACACGAGGATTAGTTCAAGCCTCAGCGTCCGGCATCATTGTAGCCAGAGAAATTATAAAGAGAGAAAAGCAGAAAGCGTGAAAACCTAATGTCCATAGTCGATACGATTAGTTGTTCACATTGTGGCGCGCCAATTTCGTTTAACCCCGGCGAAATCATAGCCACATGCAGATACTGCGGTTATACCGTCGTCATACAAACAGGAAAAGCCTTCACCTTCGAACACTCAATGCTACTGAACGAGTATGACCAGACACAAATTGAAGAAGCAATAAGAAACTGGATGCGAAGTGGATTTTTGAAGCCATCCGACCTTGCCAGAAAATCAAAACTAACGGAAAAAACCCTCGTGTATTTGCCCTTTTGGGTTGTGACGGCGAAGGTGGAGACTGCTTATAAGGGAGTATTTGAGCGAATCACTCCGCCAGTTGTCAAGGAAGGACGAATAGCGAAAGAATATGACTGGCTTGTTCTGGCAAGAAAAGCAACTGAATTCCCAACAAGAGAATACGACGTGCCTTTAGAAGGCAAAATTCCATATGATTTCAGACGAATCGAAGGCTTCGCTAAAACTCTTAACAGCGAAATCGACAAGGACGAAGCAGTTGAGCGAGCCAAACAAGAAATTGAGGAACACCACCGACATCTGGCGTCGCAGGACGTGGATAAGGTGATTGAAATTAAAAATGAGATTAACGTAAGTCAAACAGTTTACTTGCACGCTCCCATATGGTTCATAAAATATGATTATGAGGGCAAAACTTACCAGTTATACGTTGACGGCGCAACAGGGGCAGTCATAAAAGGCGACATCCCCCCAGCCAAATTTGGGATACTCTGAAAACACTGCTAGGGCAACAAGAAGGTATAGCGGATAAACATTTTTTATTCACGTCTAACTAATGCTCATAGAGGCTAGACTGCGAATGAGCCAGAAAATCATCGGTCGAGGAACATGGTACGACAAGATGGCAGCAAAAATAATCGAAAGAGAACAGAAACTAGGCAGAAGCTTAGACCTAGTGCGAACTGAAATGGGAATAGCGGCTTCTGGTTTTCCACACATCGGCAATCTAAGCGATGCTGCACGGTCTTTCGCTGTGACTTTGGCGCTCAGAGAGCAAGGCTTTAACTCCGAGCTTATCGCTTTTGCAGATGATAAGGACGGATTAAGAAAAGTTCCGGTCGGAATGCCAAAGTCTTTGGAGGAGCATTTAGGGCGACCAGTGACTGACATTCCTGACATTTTTGGTTGTCATAAGAGCTATGGCGAACACATGACATTACTGCTTCTTGACGCGCTTGACAAATGCGGAATAGAATACAAGTTCATGTCTGGCACGGAAGTTTACCGGAAAGGATTGTTCAATGAAGAAATCAAAACCGTGCTTATGAATGCGAAGAAAATTGGAGAAATAGTCAAAGAAGAAGTTGGACAAGAAAAGTTTCTTGAAGTTTTGCCATATTTTGCGGTCTGTGAAAATTGCGGACGCATATACACGACTAAAACCTACGATTTTCTGCCAGAGGAGGGCAAAGTTCTCTACTCATGCGAGGGAATGGAAGTTAAAGGACGATGGCTTGAAGGTTGCGGGCATAAAGGCGAGGTGGACTACAGAAAAGGCGACGGCAAACTAAGCTGGAAAGGCGAATTTGCGGTTAGATGGAAAGCGTTAGACATTAGGTTTGAAGCTTTCGGTAAAGAAGTTGCTGATTCCGTGAGGGTGAACGACCGCATATGCCGCGACATATTCTGCTGGGAACCGCCATCTCACGCGAAATACGAGTTATTCTTGGACAAAAGCGGCAAAAGGCTCTCAAAATCCGCTGGAGTAGTTTTCACCCCGCAGACATGGTTTAAGTATGGTTCGCCTCAATCGCTAATGTTGCTTATGCTTAAAAGGTTTGTTGGCTCACGCACTTTAGACGTGACTGACATTCCTTCTTACATGAACGAGTTAGATTATCTGGAGGATTTGTACTTTGGAAATAAAACTGTAAAGGATGAAAGGGAATTTGCAAAGCTTCGAGGGCTCTACGAGTATTGCTGGGCGATGAAGCCACCATCAAAACCAGGCATCCACGTTCCATATAACATTTTGACTTTTCTGGCTAAAATGGCGCCTAAAGGTCGCGAAGAAGAGTTTATTATCGAAACGCTTCGAAGCTATGGTTACTTGCAGAAAAACCAGACAATTGATGAGGATTTAAAAAAGCGGATTGATTACGCGTTTAATTGGGCGAAGGATTTTGAAGAGATAAAAGAAACAGAAGTAAGCCTAACCAAAGAAGAAAAAACTGCCGTAACAGAGCTACTTGACGTTTTAAAAACCGAAGACGAAGCAGAAAAAATACAAAACGCCATATTTAATACAGCCAAAAAACACGGGCTACAACCCGCTTCATTCTTCAAAACCTTATACACTATACTGATAGGTGTGCCCCAAGGACCAAGACTCGGACCATACATAATAACAATGGGAAAACAAAACGTAATAAATGCGCTGGAACGAGCACTAACAAACACAAGTTAACCAAAAACACTTTTCTACTACAAACACAAAACTTGTTTCGGGCCCGTAGTCTAGGCTGGATTAGGACACTGGCCTGCGGAGCCGGAGATCCTGGGTTCAAATCCCAGCGGGCCCGCTGAACATTTATTTATGTTTGGTTTTTGGGAATTTTTGACTTGTGACGGCAAAAACACTAAATCTTTGCAGATGATAATGACTTGTTTCTTAAAGTGGGGTTGCAACTGATTTGAAAATGAAGGTAGCGGCGGCTTTTTTGGCGGTTTATCTCATTTGGGGTTCGACTTATTTAGCCATTAGGTTTGTTATTGAGTCATTGCCACCGTTCTTCATGGCTGGGACGCGGTTTGTGGTTGCAGGAGCGATTTTGTACGTTTTTACTCGATTGCGCGGTGTGGAAGGCGAAACTAAGGCTGATTGGGCTTGCGCTTTTGTTCTAGGCGGGTTAATGTTGTTAGGTGGACATGGTGCTGTTGTGTGGGCAGAACAATGGGTGCCTTCTGGTTTAGCATGTTTGTTGGTTGGTACTGTGCCGTTGTGGATGGTTTTTCTGGACTGGTTGTGGAACAAGCATAAACCAAACGTTAAGGTTGTTGGGGGAGTAGTTTTGGGTTTTGCTGGCGTTGTCTTGCTTGTTGGTGGAATAGAAAGTTTAGGCGCTAGCAGCGTTGACCTTGCTGGAGCTGGAATAATCGTGTTTGGCGCTTTTTTATGGGCTAATGGTTCGCTGTATTCACGTTCAGCTAAACAGCCAAGCTCACAGTTGTTAGCCACTGCGTTAGAAATGGTCGCGGGTGGAGTGTTGCTGCTTTTGGCAAGTTTGGCAACTGGTGAAATAAGCCGCGTAAGGCCGGATTTGGTTTCTATACGTTCACTAATTAGCTGGATTTATCTTGTCGTATTTGGCGCGCTTGTTGCTTTTACCTGTTACATTTGGCTGTTGAAGGTGGCTACTCCAGCGAAGGTCTCGACATACGCTTACGTTAACCCAATTGTGGCGATGCTTCTGGGCTGGGCGCTGGCAAATGAGCCAATAACAGTGAGAAATGTAGCAGCCGCAACCGTAATCCTCACAGCAGTATTCATCATAACTACATACGAAACACAAAAAAAGAATAAAAACGGTAGTAAAAATAGCGCCAAATAATCACTTGATGCTAAATTGAACTTTCATATGCCTCTAGTAACGCGTTTATATCTTTTCCCACGTTTTCTCCTTGGTATCCTCCTTCTAACACAAAAAACATGTGTTTTCCTAGCTTGGCAATTCTTTTCCCAATTTCTCTATAACCCTTCTCTGTAAGCCCGAGACTTGCCAAATCCCCCGCGTGAGTGTCAAATCCAGCGGAAACCGCAACAACTTCAAAACGTTCCAAGTCAACTGAACTCAGTGCCTTATCAAGCGTTGCTATGTGTATTTCGTCTCCGCAGTCAGGCGGCAACGGAAAATTTAGGCAATTTTCTTCGTGAAAAATGCCCGTGCCAGGATAGTTTGGATGTCTGTGCAAAGAAATGTAGGTGACTTTTTCGTTGCCTAAAAAAATCTCTTGCGTGCCATTGCCATGGTGTCCGTCAATGTCCAGAATTAGCGTAGGCTTGTTTAAGTATTTTACTGCAATTGCAATGTTGTTGAAGTAGCAGAATCCCCTGGTGTAGGCGCCTAAGGCTGCGCCGTTCACGCCAGCATGGTGTCCAGGTGGACGCATAATCGAGAAACCTCCAACTTTAGCTGCCAGTATTGCTCCGCCAGCCGATAACCGAGCGAATTCAAAAATATTGTCATAAGCCGGAGTGTCTCCATCAGCAACCAAACCTTTCCTAACACCCCAAACATAATCCACATCGTGCACACGAAGCAAATCATCTTCGCTGGCAGGTTCAGGCTCCAAAAACTCGTATCCAAAACTTTTCAAAATCTCAGCAGCTTTCCTAACTCTCTCGGGGCCTTCAATGTGATAATGTCCATAACATAAGCATTTTTCTGAAAAGATGATTTTGGTTCGCATGTTTTCACGGCAGATGGATTAGTTGATTTTCAAATTAAAATATAACCTCATCCCTTTAAATGGTGAGAAATCTCAAGGCAATTGAGGCAAACGTGCAATGGTTTCAGTAAATCCCTTTAGTGAGTTTCGTAGTGAATGCGAGAAAATCCTAGCAGAGGCTTTTGAGAAAGCTTTTCCCGAAATCCAAATTCCAGAGCTAACTTTTGAGAGGTCGCCAACCTCAGAGTATGGACAGCTTGCGTCTTCTGTATGCTTTGAACTTGCTAAAAAAATTGGCAAAAAACCCCTAGACGTAGCGAAGCTTCTGACGAAGGCCATTAAAAAATCAAAATTAGACTTAACCGAACGTGTCGAGTCTGCTGGAACTGGTTACATAAACTTTTACGTGGATTTTGCGAAGCTTTCAGCCTTAACTGTAGAATCTGTTATGCAACTTGGTTCAGAATATGGTTTTGTCAAAACCGAAAAACCACAAAAAATCATCGTAGAACACACAAGCGCGAACCCAGCCCACCCCATACACATCGGAACCGCCAGAAATCCCATGTTAGGCGATTCACTCGCCCGCATACTAAACGCTAGGGGACACACTGTTTTTCGTCATTTTTACGTTGATGATGTTGGTAGGCAAACAGCGGTTATGGCATATGGTTACATGAAACTTGGCAAACCAAAACCCTCTGAAAAGCCAGACCACTTTATCGGCAAAGTCTACACGATAACAAGCTGTATAGTTGAAATCAACCGCCTAAAAAAAGAGTTGGAACGCGTCAAAAAGGCTTCAGCCACGGAAGAAATCGCCAAAATCAACCGTGAACTGGATGAATGGATGGCTGTAGCTGTTGAGTTAAAAGAGAAGTACTCAGAGCTTTTCGAGAAACTCCTCGCGAAAATAAGCGAGGATGAAAACCCAGAAAGCGAGATTGGAAGGCTAAACAAAGCTTACGAGATGGGAGAAGAAAAAGCAAAAAAACTCGTGAGAGAAGTTGTTGAACTCTGCATACGAGGCTTTACCGAAACCCTCAGTCGCGCAAGTGTTTCATTTGATTCATGGGATTGGGAAAGCGATTACGTCTGGAGCGGCAAGGTTTCCGAAGTTATTCAGAGACTGAAGACTACACCATACGTTTTTACTTTAGGCGGGGTTCTGGAATTTGATGCAGATAAAGTGGCAGGAAACTATGGTTTGAAGGCTAAACTTGGCTTGAGAGAAGATTATGAAATTCCACCTTTGACGCTTGTTCGCGCTGATGGCACGACGCTGTACACGACACGGGACATTGCCTACACTTTGTGGAAGTTTGAGAGAGCAGACAAATGCATTAACGTCATAGGAATGGAGCAGTCGCTTGCGCAATTACAGTTGAAAATCGCTTTGCACGCCATAGGTTATGGCAAAAAAGCCGAAAACCTATTACACTTCGCTTATAATCTAGTTTCTCTGCCAGGCTACAAGATGAGCAGTCGAAGAGGACACTACATAAAGTTTGACGAAGTAATGAACGAAGCGGTTGAACGAGCCTACGAAGAAGTTTCGAAGCGCTCTCCACAATTGTCTGAAGAAGAAAAAAGGAATATTGCCAATTTTGTAGGCATAGGCGCGGTCCGCTATGCGCTGGTTGAAGTTGACCCTTCCAAGCCTGTCGTGTTCACGTGGGACCGCGTACTCAACTTCGAAAAAAACAGTGCACCCTACATTCAATACACACATGCAAGAGCCTGCAGCATTCTACGCAAAGCGGCAAGAAAACCTGAAAAACCAGACTACAAACTACTGAAAGAGCCGCTTGAACACGAAATTGTCTTGGCGCTTGCGAGTTTTCCAGACACTTTCGTCGAAGCATCAGAATATCTCAAGCCAAACATGATTGCTGACTTCGCTAATGCTTTAGCCGACAAATTCAACACTTTCTACAACGCGCTACCAGTAATAAAAGCTGAACCGCAAGGGCTCAGCGACGCAAGATTAGCCTTGACAGATGCTGTTAGAATTGTGTTAAGAAATGCCCTCACCTTAATAGGGATAAAGGCGCCAGAAAAAATGTAGCCTCACTTATGGTGCTTCTTGGATTATTTGGGCTGCCGTGCTTGTTCCTATTCTGTTTGCGCCGGCTTCTATCATGGCTATTGCGTCAGCATATGTTCTTATTCTACCTGCTGCTTTGACGCCCATGTCTTTGCCAACTGTCTGCCGCATCAGCTTTACATCTTCTACTGTTGCGCCTTTACCAAACAAGCCCGTCGATGTCTTCACGAAATCTGCTCCTGCCTCTTTGGAAAGTTTGCACGCAATTATTTTCTCTTCTTTGGTTAAGAAGGTGGTTTCTATGATGACTTTGACAATGATGTCCTTAGACAAACGTTTAACGTCCACAACCGCCGCAATATCTTGCTTCACCGTTTCGTAATCGCCAGATTTCATCGCGCTCAAGTTAATGACCATGTCTAACTCTTCTGCGCCGTCTTCAACTGCTTTGACAGCTTCTAAAGCCTTTATTTCTGGCAGCGAAACGCCAACGGGGAACCCCACGGTTGAGCAGACTTTGACACTTGAGTCTTTGAGGGTTGAAGCGGCGAGTTTTACGTAGACTGGATTGACAACTGCGCATCGGAAACCGTATTCTGCTGCTTCTTTGCATAATTTTTCAATTTCGTTTTTTGTGGCTGTTGCCTTCACGTTTGTGGAATCTATCATTTTGGCTAGTTCTTCTCTTGAAAGCGTCAATTATGTTCACTCATCCAGCGTTAGACTATAATAGAATCGCATTTAACTTCTATGCTTTCCTGTGTTTAGAGAATAAAAACTCATATACTGGTCGTTATATCATAAACGGGCGGTGTATGGTCATGGTTGATGAGTACTTTAAGAGAAAAGTTGAAGCTATAGAAGTGAAAGAAAAAAGCATTTCTCAACTTTTGGCGGAGATGAGTAGAACAGCTTATCAAGGAAGAAAGCTCGGTGAGGCTGTGGAAGTTTGGGAAGCAATGCTGAAAGAGAAGGATTTAACAATTATCATGGGCTTTTCGGGTTCAATGAGCACGGCTGGACAGTGGAAAATAGTCAACTGGCTTATTGAAAACCGCTTCATTGACGTTCTTGTCTCTACTGGCGCAAATGTTTCTGAGGATATTGTGGACGCTATGGGTTTTGGGTATTGGCAAGGAAGTCACATGGTTAACGATGAGGCGCTCCTAAAAGCTGACATAAACAGGTATTATGACGTGTTTGGCAAAGAGTCGGATTATAGGAAAATGGAAGAGTTGATGACTGATTTTCTTTTAACATTGCGCAGGGATTTCACATACTCGTCTATGGAGCTCCTTTACTTATTCGGCAAGTGGCTTAGCAAAAAAGGAATAAAAAGCATAGCTGCAGTAGCAGCAGAAAAAGACGTGCCAATTTTCTGTCCTGCAATATCTGATAGCGCTTACGGCGAAGCCTTCCTAATGGCTAAAAACATGGGACACCCCATTGTAGTAGATTCTGTTAAAGAGTTCGACCAGTTTGTGGGCATAGGCGAAAAAACAAAAGACATAGGCGTCATCTACATCGGTGGAGGCGTACCAAAAGACTTCACACAACTAATCGCGATATCCGTCTCGCCAAAAACAATGGACAAAGGCGTGCCCGGAAGAGAAGGCTTCAAACGCAAAAGCGTCCAAGAATACTATTACCCGCACAAATACGCAATCCAAATAACAACCGACTCGCCTCAATGGGGCGGCTTGTCCGGCTGCACTTTGGAAGAGGCAGTCAGCTGGGGCAAAATTCACAGCGAAGGAAAAAGAGCCGTTTGCTACTGCGACGCCACAATCGCTTTGCCGCTTATAACACATGCATTAAATGAAAGAGTGAAAACTAAAAGGAAAGCTCCAGACCTTTCGTGGCTTTTCAGTCAAGTCATGTAGGGCTTTTCTTTAATCTACTTATCAGCGTGCTTATCATTATCGGCAGTATCAGCGATGCGTCGCCTTCAATCATTATGCGTTTTGCTTTTGCGCTTATTTTTCCCCATGAAACTGCTTCGCGTGGTCTCGCGCCAGATAAGCTTCCATCCCACTCGTCAGCAGTGCTAATGTAAACCGCATAGTCCAAGCCTTCTCTGAATTGATTCCACCAAAGCGTATGATGCTTTGAAATGCCTCCGCCCACTATTAAGGCGCCAGTTTTTTTCGCGTTATACACAATGTCGCTAAGCTCTCCAGAATCTTTTAGCAAGTTGATTTTGAAGTTGTGGTCTTGTGAGAAAAGCCACAGTTGATATCCGACAGCGCCGTCTGTTATGCCTGGCACGTAAACAGGTATGGTGTTTTTGGCTGCCCAGTAGAGGATAGAGCTTTCGTTGCAGATTCTTCTTCCAATTTCGTGGCACAGCTGACTGGATGAAAGTTCCTTTAAGCCTTCTTTCCACAAACTCTGAAGAAGCTTCTGCATTTTCTCCTCAATTACTACACCGTAACTTTCGTTTGGGACAAGTACGTTTCCTAAACGGTTCACGCCTTTCTTGCGAAGTTCAGTGTCATTCATTACAAATGAGCCCTTGTAGTAGTTTTTCCAGCATCTGGCAATGTCGTGGTCAAGGGTTCCGCAGGTAGTAACTATAACATCGACGAGTTTTCTCTTTGCAAGCTCTTTGAAAATTCCCCTAGTTCCCGTGGCTACGAGGTTTCCAGTGAAGGAAAGAAACTTCACGCAATCACGCGTCCTAATCATGCCTTCCAGAATCCCCACGCCAACAGCTAGCTTTCCCGCAGTAAAGCCCCACGCTTTCTCCATCTGAGAGACAAGAACATCCACAGGCATTCCTTCATAGAAGCTGTAATCCTCAACGAGATATTTCAATGTCAAATTCTTTTTCCTCTCGAACATGACAAATTGTAACGTTAGAATAAATAACTGTCGAAAAATTGAGGTCTTTTCTTCCGTGTTCTTGTTTGCTTCAAACATGAAAATTCTATTCGAGAGCAGATTGAAGAAATTTTTAGGAATGCCGGAAATTTATTGGCGACCGCCATGACTCTTTGTAATTGAAAACTTTGAAGTAAAGAACCAGCCAAGAAAGCTCGGATTCTACGCAGTCTTCTGTAAAAATACATTGCAGGTTTCAAAAATATAAAATTAGCTAGTCTGTTAAGTATCTAATAATTTTCTCGTACACGTCCTTGTTCCGCAGGTCTTCTTGTCCCGCGTATATGCTTGGGTTGTCGTTAACCTCCACCACCAGATAGTTGCCATCGACCTCTTTGATGTCCACTCCGTAAAGTCCATTTCCAACAACCGCACATGCTTTAAGCGCTGTCTCTTTCAATTTAGCCGGCGCGTTTTCTTTTTTAAGCGATACAGTTCTACCCCAAACGAAGCTGGGTTTGCCGCGACGTTTGGCGCCGTGTTTCCATCTTCCTTTCGGCACCATGTATTTGCAAACATATAAAACCTCGCCGTTTAACACGCCGACTCTCCAGTCAAAAGCGGTCGGTGTAAACTTTTGCACAGCCAATACATCGGATTTTCTGAAAAATCTTTTTGCAACTTCGCGGAAGCTTGTTTCGCAAGCGACTTTTTCAACGTATCTTGAGAAGCTTGTGTATGGCGCTTTGACTACGACTGGTCTTCCGAATGTTCTGAAGATTTCTAATATGCGTTTGTGGTGGAAGTCGTCTTTGTTGATGATGATTGTTGGGATACGTGGGACATCGTATTTTTCGAAGAGCGAGTATAAGTGAATTTTGTTTCCGCAGATTTGTATCGATTTGGGGTCGTCGACAACTTTTAAGCCAGTCTCCCAAGCGGTCTTGGAAACTATGTATGCAGTAAAAAGCGGGTCTGTCGTTGCTCTAATAAAAACAGCGTCATACTTTGGAATTTCCAGAAGATTCTCTCGAAACATAAAAGTGAATCTATGACCCAGTTTTTCCGCTGTAAACTTGAAATTCTCGAGCGCTCTGGCTTCTTTTGGGTCTGTAAAATTATATTTCTCGACAAAGCAGGCGATGTTAGCCAACCCGATGTTCACCATTCTTAGAAATTTGCCAAATTTCTTCGCTTATTGCTTTTAAGTCATTTGGTAGAAGTTCCTCTTTTTTTAATGGTTGAAGCCCACACAAGTAAGCTTCCTTTTCTACACGTTGAACATGCAATTTGCAAAGTGGAATCCCAAAAACCTCATACACCATCTCCGAAATCTTTCTTATTTTTTCGTCCATCTCACATTTTCCGAAAATGGACTTAAACGATACCACCTCGCCTTTAAGGGGTTGCGCGCAAACAGGAAACTTATAATTCATTTCTAAACTTTTAGCTGCCCTGTAAAGGGCGCTTCTGTTTTTTGCGATTCTGAAGCCGTCGTATGAGAATGGGTTTACTGCGAAAAGAATAACTGGGAAGCCTATTTCAGCGATTATTTGTTTCACTGAGCTAGTTACTATGTACGGTACGGTTGGAATGCCGGCTTTTGACGCCCGAAGTAACAGAATCGGCGTTCTATAAGCGTCAACTATGTCTTCACTTGAGGGAATTACTTGGTTGCCTAAAATTTCAGCGTGTAAAGAAACGTAATATCCTGTTTTCAAGTAGCGGTAATCATTGTTAATGTTGAGAGTAAAATCTTTAATTGATGATTCAAGGAACGTTGACGGCTTTATTGTAGGCAAATCTGTGGTTAGGTCGATGTTTGAGACGACCAACACGCATTAAGCACCAGATGATTGAAAAAGCGGTATTGCTCCAGTCGTATTTAAAATTAACTGTAATTTTTATATCATATTCCAGAAACAAGTGAAATGAGAAAAGGGAACTGCCACGTACAAAACTTTAGAAGTGCTTGGACCAGAACACGAGTTTTCCATAGTAAACGAAGAGCTCAAAGCTTTACCAATCGTTGACAAAATCATAAAAGATTTCCGCGGACGCATCGTAAACTTCGTAGAACAGCCAAACTTCACTTTTGGCAAGGAACTTCAATTACACGTGATGGAAATAAAATCCAACGAGCCCTTCAAATCACCCGTTGAATTTGAAGAAACCATGCATAAAGCGGCTTTAACAATAGTCGATTTTTTAGATAGAAAATACAAAGCAAGCCTTCTCGGAACAGGCATGCATCCACTGCTAAAGCTTGAAGACACAAGAGTTTGGCCTCACCGTCACAAGCAGATTTATCAAGTTTACAGCAAAGTTTTCAATCTTAAACAGCACGGTTGGCTTAACATTCAAAGTTTTCAGCTGAATTTGCCATACTCTGGCGAGAAAGAGGCAGTTCTGGTGCATAATTTGCTTGCGGAAATATGTGCTTACTTGCCTGCGGTTTGTGCGTCTTCACCCATTTTTGAGGGACAGTTAGGGAAACACGTTGACAACCGTTTGTATTTTTACATGTTAAACCAGCGGGAAGTGCCGTCTGTAACTGGTGATGTTGTTCCCGAATATGTTTCTTCGTTTAGGCAGTACAAGGAGGAAGTTATTGGTAAATATTCCTTGGACCTTGTTAGGGCAGGCGTAAAGGATTGCCTTCTTTATCAAGACTGGGTTAACTCTCGTGGAGTAATTTTTCGATTTGACAGAAGAGCCTTTGAGATACGTGTGATGGATGAGCAAGAGTGCGTTAAGTCAGATGTTGCTCTAAGCTGTTTTGTGAGAGCTTTACTGAGAGGATTACTGAAAGACAACAAGACTGAACTTTTGCCTCATGAAATATTGGTGAAAGATTTTAGCTCAGTCATTCTCGAAGGATTGAAAGCGCGTGTTCTACATCCTTTCGGATGCTCTGCTCGTCACGTGTGCGCACGTTTTTTGAATATTGCTTGGGAAAATGCGACAGAAGAGGAGAAGAAGTATCTTCCAATAATAAAGAAGAGAGTAGAACGTGGTAATCTGTCAGAAATCATCAGAGAAAGAGTCTTAAGAAAAGCGCAGAAAACAGATTTACACGAGGCAATAGTCAACATGTACTCAACGCTTATAAAGTGTCTTGTGGATAATCAACCCTACTTCTGAAAACAATAAGGGGGAGCTCCCATGACCACTAAGGAAGAACGACAGAGCAACTTCTTCAATGTCTGTGGTTCTTGCAAAATCAGCTGTTGCCAAGACGCGTATCCCCCCATAACAGACCAGCGTAGGCGAATAATCGAAGCATACTTGAAAGAACAAAAAATACCAATTAAAAACCCCTTTGTTCACGCAAGATATACTTTTCCAAAGGGAGACACGGAAGGCTACTGCGTGTTTTATGATAAGAAAACGAGAAAATGCCAAGTACACCCCGTAAAACCAGAAACATGCGTCGCTGGACCCATAACATTCGACATAAACAGAAAAACCCAAAAAATCGAATGGTACCTCAAAATGGAAAAAATATGTCCATTAGCTGGTGAACTATATCAGAATCCAGCTATTCTTAAAAAACACATTGAATCAGCAAAAAAAGAAATTTTGAGACTCATAAGCAAGCTTGAGGCTGAAGCACTACAAACTATACTAAAAAGAGAAGAACCAGATACATTCAAAATAAACGAAGACAACATCAATAAAGATGTTCTAAACAAACTAAATAGAAATTTATGAAATGGCGGGCCCGCGGGGATTTGAACCCCGGTTCTCCGGCTCCGGAGGAGAGAACCTACGGTTCTCCCGACTCCCTTTGCAGTGATGGAATCCATTGTAGAGAATATGAAGATGTCATCAAAGATTTCCATGACTTCTTAGTTGTTGAAATGAGATTAGAGGAACGCACAGCGCAGGGCCATTGTTGGAATTTAAAGCAATTTCTCAATGCTATTGGAAAAGAAATTAACGAAATAACAAGATTAGACGTTAGGAATTTCTTCATTCAAAAGTTGCAGGTTAACTCTCAAGCGACAATCAACAATTATCTTAAGACTTTGAAGCGGTTCTTCAGAGACTATCTAAAAAAGGCTGATATTATCGAGTCTTTCAAGTTTAAACAGCCAGAATTTAAAGAGAAGCGTATTCCCTCAAAGGCTGAGCTAAAACAATTCTATGAAGCATTGCCTAACATTGAACATAAAGCGGTTTTCTTACTCTATGCTTCAAGCGGATTAAGGGCCAGAGAAGTGCTTTCATTAACTAAGCAAGACATTGATTTAGAGCACAGAAGACTTTATTCAGCTAAGCATTCAACGAGAACCAAAAAGGTAGGCATCGGATTTTTCAATGAGGAAGCTTTAAAACTGTTAAAGCAATTGCTGAAAGGAAAACATTGGAAAGAAGACGAAAGAGTGTTTCCGATTCTTAGAACATTAGATAAAATATGGGCCAAAACTTCAGAGAAATGCGGAGTTAAGATAACACCTAAAATATTGCGTGAGTGGTTCTGTTCAGAAATGGGAAGGCTCGGAGTTCCAGACAGATATATCGATGCGTTCTGTGGAAGAGTTCCTAAAAGCGTCTTAGCAAAACACTACACAGACTATAATCCAGAAACATTGAAAGAAATTTATGACAAAGCAAATTTGAAAGTGCTTTCTTAATTTTCCTTTTTTTCTTTTTCGTATTTTGAATAATTGTAAATTGTTATGGCTATGATTCCTAAAATCCAAACTAATATTCCAGACAAAAAGATGGCATCACTATAGTAACAGTAAGCAATAAAAGTTGTTATAGCCATGATAGGAATCCCAAAAACGTATGTCCAAATAAAAATGTCCTTAATTGATTTTTTGAAATATTGCCATTTTGACATTTTTATCATGTTTCATTGTATGAAAGGACTATTTTTCTTTTGCTTGTTCTCAAGCATTTTAATCAGTTAGGGTAGCCTAAACTCTGCAAAAATATTTACTCTCGAATGATAGGCTGTTATATGAATGGAAAAGTCTTCTTTGTTTTTCAACGGGGCACAAGCTCGAAGGGACTGTAGCATTTGTTCATTAAAAACGGGTTCTAAATGAACATTCAGAGAAATTAATTATATTTTAACGTAAAGAATGTGAACCTAAACCTCATCTCATCGCATAGTTGTTCAACGCAATTTCTAAGGATGCTTAATGTAGCGTCTTTTCGTAACATTCGCTGTGATAATGTTTAACGTTTCCATGATTGCCATAAGCAAGAGAAACAACTTCTGGATTTTTAACTAATGTTATGTTCAATAAAACGTTCTTATTGCCAAATCTAAATTTCCAATGTTTGATTATTGGTTTAATAGGTTCTCCACAGAAAGCACATTTTAAAGGTTCTCCATGTCTTTTTGTGAGTCTTTTGAAAATTGGCATGGTTAAAACATATTGCTTCATGCAAAGTTTATATGAAAGTGAAAAAGTTTAAACTTTTTGCTTTCTGTTTAAATACTAATGCGTTAAGGAAATGGAAAAATAACTTAAAAAAATGAGTTATTAACGGATTTTCTGATATTCTATGATGTTTTATGATGGATAAACGCTAAATTTCCATTGAAAGCTAAGGAAGAATAAGGCTGAGAAAATGAAGCTAATAATTAAAGTTGAAAGCAATGGAATAATGATTCCTAAAGAGAGGCTCAAGGGAATCAATGAAGGCGATTTGGTTCAAATCGAAATAGAAAAACTCTATATGATTAACAAAGTCAAAAAAGACTTAGGGAACATCTATTTCCATATTTAAAAGCTCTTTCAACTTCTGAATCAAGCCTTTTTTCTGTTGAATTTTTGCAATTGGATATTTTTTCATTAACTCTAAGGCTTCTGGAATAGGTATCGGATCTTCAGTTTTTATAACAATATGCCTATCCTTTTCTTTTGTTGTAGGTTCTTTTATAACACTTATGATTTTGGCTTGCGAACCATCAGCCTTAATGAGAAAAGGCTTCAACTTTTCTAAAACAGCTTCATAATTCGCTGTTGCTGGATAGAATATACCTAATTTCCCTTTCGTAGTTATTTGAATCGAAAAATCCTTCATTCCTTTAAGATAAATGGTTAGGATTCCCTTATAACATTCCCAATCCGCAATAACATCCTTTTGTTGTTTCAGTTTTTCTCTTGTAGCTTCATATCCTAAATCGGTTTGAAACCAGATTTTCTTTTTCATTTTGTCCGAAAAATAGAGGGACTTAAGGGGGACTTATAATTTTCGGACAAGAAGGTGTTAAAATTGAACAAGAACCTAAGAATTACAATAAGAGTTGAAAGTTCAGAAAGAGAAAAAATCGAGCAGTTAATCAATGAAGGCAAATTCAAAAATTTAAGTCAAGTTGTGCGTGAGGCCCTAAAAGATTTTCTTTCAAAACAAAATGGAGAACCTAAGCCATGATTGAAAAACAGAACATTCCCTTAATCTGTCCACTAAGTCGGAAAGAATGCAAAAAAGAACAATGCCAAATATGGATCAAAATATGGAAACCACACCAATTCCCAGACTACTATTTCGAATTTGAAGGATGCGGACTAATCAACAAGATCCCATGGATTCTGAAAAAGAAAGAGGCTGAAAAGCATGGTTAATCCAATATTGTTTTTCATCATTATAATTGTTCTCTTGATTATCATCATTCTGTTTTGCTACATCTATCGAGAAGGCATTGAAATATGGTGATTAAATTGACGGATATTCAAGGACTTTACATTATTAATCCAAAAACCAAAGAATACCTAATCCGCATTGGAAACTCACTTTTTCCCTTCAAAAACGCTAATGAAGTCTTTGCCTATTTTTTAGGACTATCAAAAATAAAGCGAGTCGTAAACCAAAGAATGAATAATGAACCGCAACTTAACAAACAAACAAAAACAATGTCTCTCTCTCCTCTCTCTTCTCTCTTAAGTCTCTCCCTCTCTCAGCGTCTCCGTCTTGTCTCTCTGCTCTCCCCTAACCTCTCAAAGAATGCTTCAGCTTTCCCTTCACATTTTGTTTGTTTTTGTGTGTTAAGGAGATGAGCTTCATGGAATTCATAAAACCACGCAGAAAAATAACTTATAGGGAGAGAATTCAGCAAATTGGAGAGCTTCTCAACAAGAATGGAGAAGTTTCAATAGCTGACTTATTCAAAAAATGGCAAATAACACCACACTACATTAGAACCCTGCTCTTCTATGCAAAACAAGTCTATACTTATGCGGAATATGACGAAGAAAATGGCATTCTCTATATTCCAGATCGCAAACAAAAAGGAGAGGCTTCCAATGAGTGATGAGGATTTTAAAATTTTAGCTGAAGATTTAACGGATTTTCTTAATGGACTTGAGGCTTCATGTGTCAAATTGCGTAAACAAATTGAAAAACTGTTAGGTTCAGAAGTTAAACCTAAATGGGATTGGAATCCAGACGTTATAAAATGGGAAAAGGCTGAGGGGTGGAAAGGAGATTACGAGAAAAGCGAAGACGTGAATAATCCAGAGTTTAAGGCAATGCTGAAAGACTTAGCTGAACACGATGGAAAATTAACGAGAGAGGGCCTTTTCTATTGGGTTTTCAAAAACGGTTCAACTGTAGGAAGGAAAAAACGTGAGGCTAAAAGCTAATGGTTACTTTATATTTTGTTAATGGCAAAAAAGGCCCTAATGACGTGCTTGTTTTAATTGAGGCCTACAAGGAACCGTTAAGCTTTGCTGAATGGTTGTTCATTGGAAAATGCTATCTTGATAGTGAAGCGTCTTACTATCCAATTTCTAAAGGGTATATTGGAAAAGCCATGCTTCTTAACGCTTTGAATGAGTTATCTCATGGCGTTGATTTTGGCACGGTTCTGAGAAGATATAGGCTAAATAATAAAGGTTTGAATATTGTGGATATGCGGAAGCGTGAGCCTCAAGTTTCTGTTAAGCATTTTGAAAAATTGCATGAAATTTTGGAATAAAAAACTTTTATACTGATTTATACATATTTATCGTTACAGAGGGTTAAAAATGGGAAAGAAAAAGAAAGCCACAATTTTAATAGACTCAGAAGTGCTGGAAAAGGCCCATGAATTAGGCATTAACGTTTCAAAAGCATGTGAATATTGCCTCAAACAGTATATAGAAGCCCTAACAAAAACCAGAATGACAAACGGAGGCGAATTTCTTGGTGAAGCTTCTTTAGAAAAGAAGGTTCAGCGGGCCCGCGGGGATTTGAACCCCGGTTCTCCGGCTCCGGAGGCCGGCGCCTTAATCCGTACTGGGCTACGGGCCCTTCTCTTCTCTGTAAAACAGAATATGAGCAACATAAATTAATTGTTACTGTACGGCTTCAATCACAGCAAGTCCAAATCTTAATTCAACCTATAAATAAGGGGGCTATAACTTGCAAGTACAGCTATAAAATAACACCCAACCATTAAGCTTCCATTAATTCTTCGTTTATCCACCACGCCTTCTTTTTACCTGACTTTTCGCCGGGATAATACACTATTATGGATTTTCCAAGCTGTTCCTTGGATGCGTTCTGCATTCTTCTCAACCTGTTCAAGATAAACCATCTGTTTGTCTTCAAGTATTCTGCCAGTTCAGGCGTGGTTGCCCCTTTATAATGAATAAGGTAATCCACTATTTTGTGGTCCATTTCATCTATGCAAAATGTGTGAGGGTTTGCTCCTCCACGTTCATGCGTAAGTAACTCTAAATCGGCAAGATACCTTCTTATCTCAGAAAACTCCTTCTCCATTCTGCCCATTCGCTGCTCTAACTCCAAAATCTTGTCTGGCTTAGGCGTTTTCTGAAGCTTCTCCAAAATAGCATCTCGAATAAAATCGCTCCTCTCGCCTTCCGGAACCCGCAAAAGCATTTCTTTGTAAACTTCTTCAGGTATCTTAACAGAAACAGCCCTCAACTTCTCCATCAAAGATTTCCCACCACCCTACTATAAGCAACCTTTCAGTTTTATGTTTCTTTTGCTAATTTCTCTTCGGAAGTCTTTTAAAAACTACAACCTAACTATAAACTGAGACATATAATTGAGTGGTGTTTCATGCCACAAAAAACCACGATCTCCCTAATCAAATGTGATGTGGGCTCATTAGCTGGTCACCACGTCGTCCCCAAACCACTTCTTAACGTCGCCGAAAAAAACCTCAAAAAAGCAAAGGAAGAAGGCTTGATAAACAGCTACTACGTATTCAACGTTGGAGACGACCTTCAACTACTTATGGTGCACGAAAACGGAGAAGCAAACTCAAGTGTTCACAAACTCGCTTGGGACACTTTTCAGGAAACCGCAAACAAGGCATTAGAACTAAAGCTCTATGGCGCTGGGCAAGACCTTCTAAAAACAGCCTTCAGCGGAAACATCCGCGGAATGGGTCCAGGCTTTGCCGAAATGGAAATAGAAGAAAGAGGCTCAGACCCAATCGTGGTGTTAGCAGCGGACAAAACTTCAGGTGGAGCCTTCAACTATCCGCTTTTTCGTATTTTCGCTGACCCAATGAGCACTGCTGGGCTTGTAATCGACCCAAACATGACTGGTGGCTTCAAATTTGAAGTGCTAGACACAATAGAAAACAAGAAGGTTACGCTCAAATGTCCAGAAGAAATGTACGAATTAATCGCCTTAATAGGCACAGTACAGCGATACATGATTTCGCGTGTTTGGCGAGCCAGAGACAACTTGATATGTGCTGTGGGTAGCGTAACCAGACTATCTCAGATTGCAGGCAAATACATTGGAAAAGACGACCCAGTCACGGTCATACGCGCACAGCACGGGTTACCAGCAGTAGGCGAAATACTCGTGCCTTTCATGCACAGCTACCTTGTTGAAGGGTGGATGCGTGGGAGCCATTGGGGACCCATAATGCCAGTTGGACTGAAAGACGCTAAATGCACAGCTTTTGATGGACCTCCGAGAATTGTTGCGTTGGGCTTTCAAATCGCAAACGGAAAAATTGCAAATGACGACAACGGAAAGCCAATGATTGCCGACCTGTTCGACGATGCGGCATTTACTTTAGCGAGACGTGAAGCTTTAGAGTATGCGACTATGCTTAGGCGCATGGGAGAATTTGAACCAGCACGTCTGGGTCCCGAAGAAATGGAATACACAACTTTACAGCAGATTCTAGAGAAACTCAAGGAACGCTTCGAACCAGCTTAAAGCCTACAATGGATTAGTTGGTTGCAGCCGCTTTTTTCCTTATCTTAGCTAACTCCTCGCATCGACTTTTTACCACTTCGTAAAGTTTTTGGCGTAGTTCTTCTCCAAAAAACTTGTGTTCTTTTATCAACAATGTCTTTCGTGCCAACTCAATGTCGCCCAGTCCCATAAACCACGCTTCAAAATCTCCTCGGTTGATGTGAAATTCTATTGAAGTTGGGTCAACTTTCATGATTTTGTCGCAGAAATCTTGAAGGCTAGCTGCGTGAATGTTTAAGGGCTTTCCTATATCAACGTAAAAGTGAAATGATTTCTCTATTGGCAAGTACGCAAGAATTTCAGCTGCTTTTCCATTGTCTATTTCTGGAAAGCCAAGCGTTTTCTTGCCTTTTTCTGTTAAGACATAAATGCCTTTTTCAGGTGACTCCAAATATCCCATACGAGTTAATCCCATCAAGTGCATCATGACTTGACGAAAAGCTAGTCCCGTTTCTTTAGCTATTTCATTGGTCTTTGCGGGTTTGTCAAGCATCCACATGGTTTCAATAATTAATCGTTTAATAGGTGACATGCTCATTTCGTTGCACTCCATCTAACATATTTATATGTGCTTAATAGGCTTTTCAAATTTTCCCATGTCTCTTTCTCGAAAATGGTGCCACGTTAATCTGTAAGCAACCCTTTATACTGATACTTGAAAAATAGTAGACTACTAGTTATGATTGTGAGGAAAGAAACCATTGACCGAATGGAATAAAATATTACGTGAGGAATGGTACAGTCAAGAAGAACCTGACGAAATTGTCGTCGATTTTGTAAAGTCGTTAAAAAATGAAAGACAAGAAATGCGTGTGCTAGATTTGGGGTGTGGCGCTGGAAGGCATCACGTTTTCTTGTCAAAACATGGATTCGAAGCTCACGGCGTGGACATTTCAGAAACAGGTTTAACCTTGACCAAAGAGAGGTTAAGAAAACAAAATTTGGAAATTTACCTTGTAAAGTGTGATATGAAAAATCTGCCTTATGTAGGCTCATGCTTTGATGTTGTCGTTTGTCTCCACACTATTTATCATCAAAGACTTAGGGAAATTCAAAAAACGATATCTGAGATTCAAAGAATATTGCGGGAAGAAGGATTTTTACTGGTGAATTTTCTATCTAAAAGAACTTACAGTTATGGAAAAGGAATGAAAATCGAAGAAGACACGTTCATAGAGCACGCGGGTGTGGAAGCGGGTGTTCTCCACCATTTTTCTGACGAACAAGAGATAAAACGTCTTTTTAAAGAGTTTAACGTTCTCGATTTACAATTAATTGAGAAAGAAGTTGAAGGTAAACTTCGAAGCCGTTGGATAGTGGTAGCGAAAACATAAAACTTCAGATTTGTAATCGGGTTATTACTGATGTGCTAAACGTGAAGCAAACATGAGCGTCTAGGAAAGTAAATAAGCAATGCTTTCATTAAGCAATACCTTACTATCAAGATAAAAGAGGACTACAAAATGAAGATGGCTGTGCTTGTCTATGAGTATCCGCCAAAAATCGTTGGCGGTTTAGGAACCTACGCGGCTGAGATTACGCGAAAGTTTGTCTTAATGGACCATGACGTGACAGTCTTCACAATGAATGATGATGCTAGTAGCCTACCAACCAGAGAGATTTGGAGAGGCATAGAAATTCATCGCCCATTACACATTGACATATCTGATTCGCTGCCTGATGTGCTTGCGGAAGACGTTAGGAAATGGGGCAGAGGAATCCAGCTTTTCTCAAAAATTCTCGTTTACAATTATTTAAGTGCATCAAAACTCGTTAATGAACTAATCAAAAAAGAGAACTTCAAATATGACATTGTAATAGCTCACGACTGGCTTTCAGCAATAAGTGGAATAACTGTTAAAAAAGAAGTTGGATTACCCTTCGCATTTCACGTCCACTCCACAGAAAAAGGAAGAACACTTGGAAATGGTTCAGAAGTTGTAAGCAACATTGAGCTTCGTGGCGCTAAAGCTGCCGACCTTATTGTGACAGTTTCGTATGCAATGAAAGAGGAACTCATGAAATTAGGCTTTCCGAAAGACAAAATCCAAGTATGCTACAATGGTGTTGACCCTCAAAAATACAACCCAGAAACAGTTAGCGCTGAAGAAGCTAAGAGAATACGGAATTCTTATGGCATAAAAGATGACGAATTAATGATTCTTTTTGTTGGAAGACTTGTTGGGGTCAAAGGCATTGACAAACTGATAATGGCTATGCCACACGTTCTGCAAAAACATCCCAAAGCAAAGTTGGTCATTTTAGGAGTTGGCGATTTGCAAGATTATATAGTCAACTTGGTCAGAACCATGAGATTGCAAGACTCTGTCAAACTAAACTTTAACTTTGTTTCAGAAGAAGAACGCATTCTGCATTATGCAGCATGCGACATGGCAGTTTTTCCAAGCCTTTACGAACCTTTCGGAATAGTTGCTCTTGAAGCAATGAGCATGGAACGCCCAGTAGTTGTAGGAGCAGCCGGCGTCAGTGGAATGCGCGAAATAGTTGTCTGCTGTGGCGAGGAACAATGCGGTTTCCATGTTGACCCTAGCAATCCATCAGACATCGCATGGGGCATAAACAGCACCTTAGAAAATCAAGAAAAAAGAAAATGGCTAGGAAAAAACGGCAGAAAAAGAGTTTTAGAAGAGTTCACATGGGACAAAATCGCCGAAAAAACAGTAGAAGCTTACGAGAAAATAATTAAACGTTAAAATTTTATTGGTGCCACTTTGGATGCTGTTGCTCTTAACTTAAGGAAGAAAGTTGCAAGAGAAGCCGCGTCTCTTCTTTATTCTGGAATCGAAAAAGAGTATAAACAAGCTAAACTAAAAGCTGCAAAAACTTTTGGCGTCCAATTTATCCCAACCAACTTGGAAGTAGCATTGGAGCTTGACAAAATAGCGGAAGAAAAAGAAGGACTGGCAAGACAAGAGCGGTTGATTAGGATGCGGACAGAAGCCTTGAAATTGCTGAAGGCTCTGAAAGACTACAGTCCTAAACTTGTTGGAAGCGTTTGGCGTGGAACCATCCACCATGAAAGCGACATAGACATAACTGTTTACCATAATGAGCCAAACGACCTCATAAAAATTTTGAGAAGAAGCGACTGCCATATCTTGCAAACTGAATGGATGGCTATAACAAAAAAGGGACAAAAGAAAACCTCGTTTCACATACACTTAGAATCTCCGGCAAAAGAAAAAATCGAAATTATTGTTCGAAATCCTGAAGAATCTCAGCTTAAGGAAAAATGCGAGATATACGGTGATGAAGTCATTGGTCTTTCTGTGCGTGAATTAGAGAAACTACTTAAAGAAAACCCGCTGCAAAGGTTCGTTCCTTTTCTGGATTGAAGATGCTTAAATACAAGGCATATCATAGAATAAATTAAGGTGCATACTTGGAATTTGACAAAGAACGGTTCAAGAGAATGTTTCCTAACTTAGCCAAGGAAATGGAAATCGATGAACATAAGATTTCAATAAATTCTGTGCGAACAGACACGCAGACTGGTGAGAAGGCGTCGTCAGAAAGGTTTGTTCACTACATGCCTGACGTAATAGATTTTATTCGGCGATGCGACACTGAGAAGCAAGCGGAGGAAATAATAGCATACTTAGAAAAGAGGGGCGAAATAAGTAAGCAATATGCTAAGAAGCTCAGGAAACAGCTGAGAGAGAAGGGTGTAAGAAGTTTTGGCTCAAAGAAAGAAGAAAACTACTACTTCAAACATGGTGAACTCTAACAATATCAGTTTTGCAATTTTTCCAGCGAAATTTGATTAAACGTTTATTGCATTTTTCATTGCTTTCTTTACAAAAATGGGTAAGTATATACGCAACCGAAGCGGGTAATTCTAAAAGTAAATAAATAGGCTCATCAATAAATAGGAAGCCTAAAAATTCAGAAACCAAGCGGAGGAACTCACGTGAGAAAAATAGCCTTAACATTCATCGTTTTTTCAGCTGCTATGTTGATTCTCATTTCAGCATCATTCAACATTAAAACTGTTGAAGCTACAGATAGCGCGAATTATCGTATAGAGCATGTGGACCATACTATAGAGGTTATGCGTAACGGCTACATTCTAATAAATGATACTATAAGGATAGTTGGCAACGCTTCTGCTGGAATTGTTCTTGACAGTTTTCACATTGGATTTCCATACAAATATGGAGCGCATGTTCTCCATTGCGTGGCTTACAACGGCTCTGACATTATCGGCGACGTGAAGTTTAATGTTCCATTAGACAACCGCATGGGTTTCTACGCTATTGAAATAGATTTTTTGCAACCTTTAGATGTAAGCAATGGAGCAGAAAATGTTTTTTCGGTTGGGTTTATACTTTCTAACAATCTTCTCAACGCTTCAAGCTCAACTAAATACGTTTTAGACTTTCCAGCATATCCAAGCCTAACAAAACCGGCTGCCAGCTGTAATGTGACAATATTTTTTCCAGACAGCCTAGCGAATATAACAATCACAAAGGACGATGGAGCAGTTAATAGATCCGCTTATGAAATTGCGCCTCTTCCAGAGTTTACTGCGATATCAGCGGCTGCAGACTTTGCATTAACTAGCGATAAACTGCGAGTTTTCAGCGTGAACGAATTAACTCGCGAAATTACAGTAAACGAGGCAGGCGAAATGAGCGGAGCAGACAGCTACTACATAACAAGCAAGGAACCACAAACAATAGCAGCCATCGAAATAATCTTACCTGCTAATGCTTCCGTTATAAGTGCCCATGACCAGTTCGGAAGGAAATTCACGCAAGTCCCCACCTTCGTGGGAAATGTACGGGTAAACCGTTACAGGATTGCGTTTCCATTACCTTTGGAAAGTTACAAATCCACGAGGTTCACTGTGAAGTATTCGTTACCAAGCCAGTACATTAGCGCATTAGAAGGTACTAACAGGTTCAACATCACACTTCCACTGTTTCCGCAAATGGACTACTACATTGAAAGCGCATCGCTAACTGCGACTTTGCCAGAAGGTGCGCGGATACTAAACTCTGAAAGCGTCGTAGCAACTAACGCTTATAGTTTGGCGAGAAACATCTTTCAAGAAACAATAACCATAAGTCGACAAGGTATCAGCTGTCTCGAAAACCTTTATCCTTCACAAAATGTGTTGCAAATAACGTACGAGTATAATCCTTTATGGATGTCTTTCCGCCCTACATTGTGGGTGCTGACTCTATCTGTTATTGGATGTGCGATTGCTGCGGTTTGGAAAAGACCCAGAGCTCCAGTCAAAGCCGCCGTTCCCGCAATAGCCGTAAAACTGCGTTCAGAAGACATCAAAGCTTTCCTAGATTCTTATGAGGATAAAAGAAAGACGATTTTGGAAATGGATAATCTTGAGGCTTTGGTAAAGAAGGGGAAGATTCCAAGGCGCAGATACAAAGTGCGGAGAAAAACTTTGGAGATACACCTTGACACTTTGACTAGAAGTTCTGCTGAAATCAAAGAGAAGATGCGTGCTGCGGGTGGCAAGTTTGCAGATTTGATGCGGCAACTTGAAGTTGCAGAAACTGAAATCAATGAAGTTGAAGCTAACATTAAAAGCATTGAAGCGCGTCACAGTCGTGGGGAGCTTTCTTTGGAGGCTTATCGAAAACTTCTTGCAGATTATCAACACAGAAAGGAAGCGGCAAACACAACTATTAGCGGAATTCTCTTAAGGCTTCGTGAAGAACTTCGATAGTGAACCTAAACACTTTTATTTTACTGCTTAGAATTCAATGAAAATCTAAAAAGAGAGGAATCAAAAATGGTGAAAATAGTGGTTGATAATCACAAATGTACTGGATGCGGTACGTGCGTTGAAACTTGCCCTGTAGGCGTTTATGAAGTCAAAGATGGAAAATCCGTACCCGTAAAACCTGAAGAATGCTTAGTTTGCAGAGCATGCGAAGTTCAATGCCCAGAAAGTGCTATTCAAGTTATTGAGTAAGTGAAACTGTTTAAATCTAAACCTTTAATCTAACTTCCAGAAATTTCTTTGAACTTCTTTTGCTTCTCTTATTATTTTCTCTCCTTGTTTCCTTATGCGATTATTGACTGCAGGTGACTTATCGTCCACGGCGTATCTGGTTCCACTCATTTTCGCGATAGCTAAAGCGGCAATTTTCCACACAAACTTTCCATAACCGCCTTCCAAAACACAAACAAGCTTTCCATCACACATTTCCAACGCTAATTCAACTATTAACTTATAGATTTCTTGATAGGCCAAAAGCGAAAGCGAAAGATTTCCCACAGGGTCTTTGTAATGTCCATCTAACCCAGCTGACACCAATATGAATTGCGGCTTGTACTGGCGTATTATAGGCGCTGCAATTTCGTTTAAGGCCCTTATATATACTTGGTCACTTGTTTGGAAGGGAAGCGGAATGTTTACGTTGTAGCCTAAGCCTGTGCCTTCTCCAACTTCATTTATGAATCCTGCTCCGGGAAAACTGCGCGGGTCTTGGTGTAGGCTTATGTATAGGACTTTGTTGGTGTTGTAGAAGGTTTCTTGTGTGCCGTTGCCATGGTGGGCGTCTATGTCCAAAATGAGAATCTTGTCCAATCTGAATTTTTTAAGTAAATGTTTAGCAGCTATGGCGACATTGTTGAAAATGCAAAAACCCATTGCACGAAAGCGTCCCGCATGATGTCCCGGAGGACGCACCAATGCAAACGCATTTTTAAACCCCTTTTCCATCACAAGCTCGACGGCTGTTAATGCGCCACCAGCCGCGTAAAGGGCAACATCAAAACTCTTTGGAGAAACCACTGTGTCGCCTGAATCTAGGGCTCCTCCTCCGGACCTGCAAACAGCTTCAACAAGTTTAATGTAATCTACATCGTGAACAAGCTGCACATTTTCAACGCGAGTTTTTTCCGGTTCTATAAACTGCCAGTTTCTGCTTTTTGAGAGTTTTCCTTTCTTTAATTCGTTGATTATTGTTCCTAAGCGCTTTGCGGATTCCGGATGCCCAGCGCCCGGGTTGTGCTGATAGTATATTGGTGAAAAAACTACTGCAGTTTTGTTCATTTCATCTCATCTTCTTGAAGAATATCAAGAATGTTTTCTTCATGTAATCTCTAACGGATAATCCTTCCTTTTTTGCGAGTTTTTCCAAAGCTTTGCTAACGCCAGACGTGTATTGTATTGCCCTCTTCGGTTTTTCCACTATGTTTTGTGGAAGACCAAGATTTCTGGCGACTTGCCTTAGAACAAGCTTTCGCATTCCATCGTCTGGCAATTTGATTTTCAATTCTAATGGCAATTCTGTAGCAAATTTTGCCATTTGATAAGTGGCAAAAGGCAAACGTAGTTCCACATTGTGAAAGTTGCAGAGTTTAAAGTCTCTTTCAAAGTTGGTTTCATACATTCTAACAATATCGTTGAACATTCTTTTGCGGACTGTTTCATTTCCATATGTTGAATAGTCGTTAACGTATCGCTTGTATCCCCCAAAAAGCTCATCTGCACCTTGACCAGCTAACATGACCTTAAAATCTGCTTTAGCCGCTTTTTCTGCAGCCCAAAAGACCGGTATGCCTATGCTTGCTTTCACCGCGTCTGGTTCTTCAACTAACCAAAGAACTTTTGGAAGCGTTTTCTCAACATCTTTCTCATTGAAAAGGCAAAAGTGAATTGGTAACTCAAGCTCTTCCGCTGCTTTTTTTGCATGTTCAGTTTCTGGCTGATTTTCAAGGCTAACATGTATTAAGTGAACATTTGCCGCGGTTTTTTTTGCGAGAAACGCGATTATGCTGCTGTCTAATCCGCCTGAAAAAGCAACAGCAACCTCCTTTAGCCCTGAGACTCTTTTCTTTGTGGATTGTTGCAGCAACTTCTGCAATTTTTTGGCGGCAGTTTGAATCATTAGGTGCCTTGGTTTTGAATAGACCAGCGTTTTAACGGACTTAAACTTAAAGCCATGCTTATCGATAAGCGCTATGTTTCCGGGAGGAAAAGAGCTGATATTTTTTATCCCTATTTTCCATAACGCTTTACGTTCTGAAGCTAAACATGCCAAGTTTGCATTTTGACCATAATAGAGTGGGCGAACGCCTAAGACATCTCTACCAGCAATCAATTTTCCTTTTTCTGCTATAACGAAAGTGAAGTCGCCTTCAGCCTTCTTGATGAGTTCTTCAGCGTTTTTTTCGTGGTTTCGCTGCAGTTTTTTAGCAAAGTCTTCTGCGTCCCAGTTTTCTGCTGTAGCCGAGTAAAGTCTTCCTTCAAAAATCAGCGTTGTATCTTCCAGTTTTATTGGTTGCGGCTTATCTGTCGTGAGGGTTCTTGAGAAGATGTATCCAACTATTATAGGCGAATCAATGCCCTGGTTTATCAGTGTTTCAGCAGACTTTTCTATTCTCATTTCGATTGGAGAGGCTATTCCGAAAGTGTCAACGCCCTTACGTTCCAATACTTTGAGCATGGCAACTGCAGTTTCAGCTACATTTTCGTCTTTCTTGTTTATGACCGCTATTAATGCGCCCATGCTGAAGAACCTTTTAACACGCAACATTATGCGTTGCTTTCGTAAAACATTAATCCTTAATCATCCTATCTCTTCGCGGAGGACAGAAAACTTGCCAATTCTTCCCGTGGATGTAAGCCCAATAGACACAGGGCGTCATGGGACCCCAGAAATGCGAAAAATCTTCGAAGAAGAAGCGCGAGTTCAGAGGTTGCTTGATGTTGAAGCCGCCTTGGCGTGGGCGCACGCTGAAGTTGGCAACATACCAAGAAAAGACGCTGAAAAAATTGCTGCTATGGCTTCCACAAAATATGTTAAGCTTAGCCGTATTAAGGAGATTGAACGTGAAATAAAGCATGACATCGCCTCTATGGTTAGAGCATTGGCTGAAGTTTGTGGGCCAAGCGGAGCATACGTCCACTTAGGAGCGACAAGCTACGACATTGTGGACACGGCTAACGCGCTTCAGCTGAAAGACGCGTTAGAGCTTATTGAAAACAAACTGAATGATTTAGAGAAGACTCTAATGGAAAAGGCTTCTCGCTATAAGAATACGTTGATGATGGGCAGAACTCACGGTCAACATGCTCTGCCAATTACTTTGGGCTTCAAGTTTGCTGTTTGGATGCGGGAGATTTCTAGGCATATCCAAAGGTTAATTCAGTGCAAGGAACGTGTTCTTGTTGGAAAAATGAGCGGTGCAGTTGGCACGCAAGCAGGCTTAGGCGAGCATGCTATGAGAATTCAGGAGCTTGTCATGCAACGTTTAGGAATTAAAGCCGCTGATATATCCACACAGATAGTGCAGCGAGACCGTCACGCAGAACTCGTATGCCTATTAGCGCTTATCTCTTCTACACTTGACAACTTTGCCACTGAAATTCGTGAACTGCAGAGACCAGAGATTGGAGAACTCTTCGAGTTTTTCGAGCCAGAAAAACAGGTTGGAAGTTCCACGATGTCTCAGAAACGAAATCCAGAGCTTTGCGAGAGAGTTTGCGGTTTAGCCCGAATTGTTAGAAGTCTCGTTATCCCCGCCTTAGAAGATGTTGTGACTTGGCATGAGCGAGATTTGACACAGTCTTCTACAGAACGTTACATGCTTCCCGAAGTGTGCATTTTGGTTGATTACCAGCTTTTCTTGATGACTAATATTGTGGCTAACTTGCGTGTGGACGAGGAGCGTATGCGAAAGAATACTGAGCTAACTCAAGGACGCACTATGTCAGAAGCAGTGATGATTGCATTAACAACGAAAGGCATGAGCCGCCAAGAAGCCCATGAGTTGCTAAGGAAATTAACGCTGAAAAGCGAAATGGAAAAACGGCATTTCAGAGAAATCCTTCTAGAAGATAAAACTGTAAGTAAGAAATTGACTGAAAAAGAAATTGCTGATGCATTGAAACCTAGGAACTATTTGGGAACAGCGAAAGAACAAGTAACAAAAATGGTTAAGAAGACTATGAGAGAGCGCAAGGCTAGAGGAATAATTTAGTATTCTGTTAACGCCTTCTGTTTCCATTCTTCTTTTTCGAGTTTTTCCCATGATTCTTTTTTTACAAAACCGCCCACTTGCTCTTTAATCTTCTTTGCCAATTTAGGTCCTATAAGCGGCAAACTTATCAAATTTTCAACAGGCGCATATTTTATGTCTTCAATTGTTTTGTATCCAGCATTGTAAAGTATACGCCCACGAACTCTGCCAACTCCTTCCAGCTTGACTATCGGCAAAAGTTCTTTCTTAACGCCTTTCTCGATTCTTTCTCTTAATTCGTTAGTTTGTGGTAAGACTTGTTTGTTGCCGAAAAGCATTGCTAACTCGTGCGTAGCATAAAGTAGCCATTTTGCATTCTCAATTGTTCTGTAAAGGTCGCCTGGCTGTGTTCTGAATTTCTCGATTATCTGGTCTTCGCTCATTTCTTCAATCCAAGCTTTGAGAACCATGGCTGTTTTAACTTCTCCGAGAAATTGTTCGTAAACTATGTGGTCTTCACATTCGTCTGGCATGTCAACTAGAAACTCGTCTCTATGTTCGTCCATGAAAACTGCTATTGTGTCAATTTCTTGAGTGTATGGTCTCATTACTGGACCCATGTCCGGTGTATGCGCAATCATCTGGAGAAGGCTTAAGTCCGTAAAGTATGTGGGTTTCCGTTTTAACGCGTCACGGATAATTACAGCTGAAACAGGGTCAATGTAAAGCTCACTTACACGCTTCCCAAAGTTTGTTGCAAAAATATTTTCGCCGTCAACTTCAATCATTTCTTCATTATAAAGATACTTGAGAATCTTCGCAATGATACTTTTAATCGCGCTTATCTCATACTGGTAAGCATAAAAGGTTCTGCCAAAAAAGTCGTAAATTCCACGTTCTGTGTGAGCATAATCCGCAGCGACCGTCGCAAGCACGTGCCCTCTCATTATTCTTTCAACCGCAAGCCTTGACCATATGCGCTCCGGACGTGCCAGAACGTAGTTTTCCATCAAATAATCTGCTTCATCACCAGTCTTAGCTATGAGCACGGCTTCTCCAACCTTGTCGTATTTCGGTCTTCCAGCTCTGCCAGCCATCTGCTTGTACTCTAAAACACTGATTGGATACCATCCATAACCAGGCTCATAACGCCTATAATCTTGAATTATGACAGTTCTGGCTGGCAAGTTCACGCCGAAAGCCAAAGTCGGAGTGGCAGTCAAAACTTTAATCTTTCCTTCTCTAAACGAATCCTCTATTAGTTTGCGGTGTCCACCACCCAAACCCGCATGGTGGAAGGCTGTGCCGCGTTTGACGAGCTCTGCCAAAGTTTCGCTTATCCTTGTCCTTTCTCCAGCCGCCAAAATTCTTTCTGCAACATGTTCCAGTGACCGCTTCATAGGCTTGGATAAGACTTCTTCGATTTCACTGGCTACTTTCTTTGCAACTGTAACAGCGCTTTTTCGTGTTGAAGCAAAAATTAATGCTTGACCGCCGGATTTAACAGTGCTCAACGCCAAGTTAATGTCTGGATTATTGGTTTTTCTTTCTATCTTATGTGCAGTGCCATCATTGAATTGGATTTCTTCGTGCAAGAGAACGCCTTCCTTTAGAAGGATTGGTCTCCATTCAGTGGTAACATAATCTGCCTTAAGCCACTCAGCTATTTCTTGAACGTTGTTTATTGTGGCGCTTAAAGCCAAAATCTGCGTGTCTGGATTAGTCTGCATAAGCCTCGCCAAAACAACTTCAAGTGTTGGACCGCGTTCAGCATCGTTTAACAAGTGTACTTCATCTGCGATTACAAGCGAAATTTCATCCATCCACTTGGCTCTATGCCGCAGAAGCGAATCTGCCTTCTCGTTTGTGGTAATGATTATATCGTAACGTTCTAGCCAAGGGTCGCTACTGTCAAAGTCGCCAGTGCTTATGCCCACCCTCACGCGATTCTCGTCTTTTTTTCTTATGTGAGTGTACTTTTTGAACTCTTCAAACTTTTCATTTGCCAGAGCGCGCAAAGGTGTCAAATAGACAGTTTTGCCGTTCTTTTCAAGTATGTGTTTAAGGGCGCAGAACTCGGCAATCAAAGTCTTTCCGGAAGCTGTGGGGCTTGCTAAGACAAGATTTTTTCCTTCCAGCACTCCAGCTTTTACTGCATCCTCTTGTGGAGGATAAAGCTCAACAATTCCAGATTTGATTGTAACTTCTTTTACTGCTTCTGGAATTGGTAAATCTGTTATTTTCACTTAGATGCGCTCTTCCTTTACAACTGCAATTCTACTGCAACAGCAATTATAAACTGTTAGATGAAGATTTATGGCTGGTTTTTTGGGTTACGTTTTTCTACTAGATAATTGCTACTAAAAGTGAAGAACATTAGCTTATTAATAAAGGATTGAGTTAAATGGTTGAAAACGTAAAAGAACTGCTTCGTGCTCATGAGGGTATAAAACGCGAAGTTTATTTGGATATTGAAAACTCAAGTGTTGTCCCGCAAGAAGTAATTGATGCAATGCTGCCATACTATAATAAACGGGCATATGGCAACCCAACACTAACGCATAAGCCCGGCTGGGAAGCCTTCGAAACAATAATGGAATCTGCACAGAAAATTGCCAATTTTTTAGGGTGCAAAACACTTGAAGAAATCAACTTTACGCCGGGCGAAACGGAAGCCAACAATTTAGCCTTAATGGGAACGCTTTTTTCGATGAGAAACAAGGGTAGAAAAATTGTAATTTCGGAGATTGAGTCGATAAGCATTTTACACGTTACTGAGATGCTGCAAAAATACGGGTTTACCACAAATAAGGTTCCAGTTGACAGTGAAGGGTTCGTGAACCTTGAAAAACTGAAAGAAACAGTTGACAAAGAAACTGCTCTCGTGAGTCTATCAGCTGTAAATCACGAGATTGGAACAATACAACTAATCAAAGAAGCTCTGGAAATAGTCAAAGACAAAAACGCGGAGACCTTGTTTCATACAGACGCTTCAGACGCCTATGGCAAAATCCCGTTTAACGTGCAGCATTATGATGTAGATTTAGCCACTATAAGCAGCTACAAAATCCTGGGACCGCGAGGCATAGGCGCTCTCTACGTAAAAGAAGGCGTCAACGTAGAAAAAATCCTTGAGGGCCAGATTGGAACACAGAAGCTCTGGCCCGGCGTTGAAAATACGCCTTTGATTGTTGGTTTCTCGAAAGCATCCGAGTTAGCTTTTGAAAATTTTGAAGAAAACGTGGCTCACATGCAGAATCTCAGGGACAAATTGATTAACGGAATAGTAGGAAAGATTCCAGATGTCAAGCTTAACGGACCAAAAGGCGGCAAGAGGGCTTCAGATAACGTGAACATTAGTTTTTTGCGGTGTGAAGGCGAAGCATTGACCATTGAGCTTAGTCTAAGCGGGGTTTATGTTTCAAGCGGGAGCGCTTGCACAAGGCGTTTGCTTCAGCCTAGTCACGTGCTTGTCGCTATTGGCAGAAAATTCGATGAAGCCCATGGTAGCATACTTATGAAGGTCACGCGGTATCATACTGAAGAGGACATAAACTATGTTTTGGATGTTCTCCCCAGGGCTGTTGAAAGAATACGGGGAATTACTGGCGCTACAGGAGTGGAATAGGCATGTCAAGAATACCTTTACCCTACAATCCCAAAGTGCTTGAGTTATTCAAAAACCCCAAGAATTTGGGCAAAATGGAAGATGCTACTGTAGTTGCAGTTGCTGGAAACCCCTCATGCGGGGACATGATAACTTTTTACCTTAAAATAAACGACCAAGACGTTATTGAAAAGGCATCTTTTGAAAGTTATGGCTGTGCAGCAAACATCGCTACATCAAGCATAGTCACAGAAATGATTAAGGGAATGAAACTTGAGGACGCGTGGAAAATCTCTTGGAAAGCTGTTGCAGAAGAAGTTGGCGGACTACCCAGCGTGAAGTTTCACTGCGGCATTTTAGCTGTTGGAGCGTTGAAACGAGCCATTAAAAAATACTACAAGAACAAAGGCGTTTCCCCCGGTTGGCTACAAGAAGAATTAAGTTTTGAAGAAAAACAAGCTTTGGAAGAAGAGGAGTTGGCGAAGGTTCTCGCTAAAAGGATGAAGCTTGAGGAAGAAAAGTGAATGTTTGACCCTTGCAAGGTTCGGGAAGATTTTCCAATTTTAAAAAGGAAAATTAACAATCATCCGTTAATATACTTCGACAACGCTGCGAGTTCGCAAAAGCCAAGACAAGTGATAGAAGCCATAAAAAACTTTTACGAAAACCATAATGCCAACGTTCACAGGGCCGTCCACACGCTTTCTCAAGAAGCTTCTCAACTTTATGAAGATGCGCATGAAGAAGTTGCAAAGTTCATAAACGCTAACGGTATTGAAGAGATAATCTTTGTTAGAGGCACAACTGAAGCCATCAACCTCGTTGCTTATGCATGGGGTCTGCACAATCTAAAGAAAGGTGATGACGTGATTGTGTCTTTGATGGAGCACCACAGCAACATTGTTCCTTGGGAGATTCTGTCCAACATAAACGGTTTCAACATCAAATACGCAGAAGTTAACAATGATGGAACGTTGAACTACGAAGATTTTGAAAGCAAGGTTTCCAGTAAGACCAAAATTGTCTGTTATAGCCACGTTTCAAATGTCACAGGGGTTATAAATGATGTGAAGCGTATTGCAAAGGTTGCACATGAGTATGGCGCCTTAACACTTGTGGACGGCGCGCAGTCCGTTCCGCATTTGCCAGTTAACGTTAAAGACTTAGACATCGACTTTCTCGCTTTTTCCGGACATAAAATGCTGGGGCCCACCGGCATTGGCTGTTTGTATGGTAAACGTGAACTTCTCGAAGGTATGGCGCCTTTTCATGGCGGAGGCGAAATGATACGCGAAGTCTCATATAATCCGAAGACGAAGCGTTGTTCGATTTCTTGGAATGATTTGCCTTGGAAATTTGAGGCTGGAACACCAAATGTTGGTGGTGGTGTAGGATTGATGGAGGCAATCAAGTATCTGAAGAAGTTGGGTATGGAAAATGTTAAGAAACATGAATGTAATATGACAGAATATGCCATGAAACGCTTGAACGAATGCAGAAAAGTCGAGGTTTACGGTCCAAAGGACACCTCTATTAAGTGTGGAATAATTCCTTTCGGCGTGGATGGTTTAAGCTCGCATGATGTCGCCTTGTTCCTTGACAATTATGGAATTATGGTGAGAAGTGGTTTTCACTGCGCTCAACCATTACATCAAATATTCAAGTTAAGTTCCTCAGCACGAGTGAGCTTCTACATTTACAATACCCGTGAAGAAATTGACCGGTTCATAGAGGTTTTAAAGGAAATCGAGTTGATTTAATGGTTTCTGTCGAGGATTATGTGGCTAGAATTGAAGAAACATGCGGTGAAGAAAAACAGTTTATTGTTTTGTTCAAATACGAAAAGAAACAAGAAGTCATCGCAAAGATTCTAAAAAGGGCTAAGGTTGAAAAGTCAATCTCATCAGTAATTTTTGAGTTAACTTTCAAGAATGTTTCGTTCCGTCTTTACGGGACTGGTAAAGCTATTTTTCGTAATCTTAAAGATAAAATTGAGTTGCGGAATATTTTGAGTGAACTTTTATTGTAATTTGGCGACCGAATTCATTGTATTGAATCGTGAGAAGTAAGATTTAAATCAAATCCCGCCAATAACACTATTGAAAACACAGAGGGAACCATTTTGCCAGAAACCAAACAAAAATTGCAAGAAAAACCAATGGAAACAAGCGCAGTCGGATTCGGATTCCAAGGCGGAAAGAAAAAGAAAAGTGAAGCCGTTTACATGGTAGAGGAACAAATAAGAACTGAATCAAAAGACACAAAACTATCTGTTTCAATTTTAAAAGCGGCAAACGTGGATTCGCCATCACGTGCTGAACTTCGAAAAAAATACAGAATAGACAAGTACGACTTACACCCTGGATATGTCTTTCCCGAATCCCAACAATCTCTGATACCACGCAACACTCCCGAATACATAGATAAAGGCTTCAATTACGTTGAAAGAATAGTTCGTGCTTTATACCATTTCAAACAATGTGCCTTAATCGGACCAAGCGGGACCGGAAAAACGCACATAGTCTACTTAGTCGCGGAACTTTGCGGGCTTCCTATGTGGGAAATAAACTGCGGTTTGCAAACATCCGCTTACGACCTTTTTGGAAGATACATAGGACTTGGAAAAGAAAACTGGATTGACGGGCAAATAGTGATGTGGTGTAGAAACGGTGGCATACTCTACCTAGACGAAGCTAACATGATGAAGCAAGACATAGCCACGAGATTGAACCCAGTCTTAGACACCAGAGGACACATCGTTCTCACAGAAAAAGACAACGAAATAATAAAAAGGCATCAATATGGCTACCTAATAATCGCAATGAACCCTTTTTCATCCGAATTCGTTGGAACCAAACCATTAAACGCCGCTCTTAGACGACGCATGTCAGTGTGGATAAACTTCGACTACTTAAGCATAGGCGACAAAGTAGCTCCAGACGAAGTAGAACTTATAATGAAAAGAAGCGGAGTAGACGAAAAAACAGCCGAAAAAATAGTCCGCGTAGGAGCTGAACTTCGAAGACAGTATAAAAATGGAGACTTACCCTACGGGCCGTCGCCTGGAGACCTAATTAACTGGGCAACCCTTGTTGCAGACGGCTGTCCCCCAATAGAAGCAGCCGTAGAAACAATAGTTGGAACAACAAGTGACGATGTAGAAATCCAGGCTGTCGTGAAACGCATTGTAGAGTCTATATTTGAAAAATAGAATATGGGTTTAAACCTTGAACTTTTTTGATTTCGCGTGGTCCACTGCCTTTCAAATGTCAAAGAAAACATATAATGAGCTGAAAGTTCTTTTTCATGATAATTTAAGGTATCCGTATCTTGGAAAAGACAGTAGAGGATACGTTCTTCACTTGATCATTCCCAAAAAATTGAATGGTAATCATGTTCATTTTCAAGGGTTAAAATTGAACCTTCAAAATCCAACTCACAAGAAGATTATCTGGTATTTATTCAAAGCATCGGTTTATCATTTAAGCCTACATGCGCAATTATCGAACTTTTCAGTTTATTCAAAATGGGCACGAGATAAACCACTTAACTTGTCTACATTCATCATCAGCGCAATTGAAGACGCTATAATAACTGATCACTTGAAACACTCATCTCAGCAAATTCTTCCTGAAATAGCCTATGCCAATGCTGTTTCTTTTCTTCGAATTAAGGACGTTGAAGGGCTTTCGAATGACATGTCGCGAGTTATGACTTCAACGCTTCTAAGTTATAACTTTGGAAAAGTTAAAGGCAACCTCAGTAACGAAGCACGTACGGATGTTGAAGCAATAACTTCTATTCTCCATAAAATAGGCGAAAACTCCACAATTGATGACAGAATAGATGCTGCCACTAAAATCTATGACGCTCTTACTGTTTATAGAAACATTTTCGAGATTCCCTCTCTTTTATACACAGAAAGCCACGGAACAAATGATCTTTTCTACGAACAAAAAATACCCACGGAAGAAGAAATTCAGCAAGTTCTTCCCGAAGCTTTAACTGCGCTCTGTCCGGAGATCAGAGACGAAGAGCAATGTAAAAACATGTTGCAAAATTTGAGAGAAAGTGAGCCTCTCCAAGCTATAAACGCGTGGCTGGAACGAGAAAATTCCAAACTAAAAATCTTAAAAGGTTACATTGAGATAGGGAAAGAAACAAGATTTGAGGATTTCGAATTTCCAACAGAAGACTACGTGGAATTTCAAAGAAGACGAGAAGTTTTGGGTGGTCCTATAAGACGCATATTGTACAGGTTAAGACTCTTGAAAAACGTCGGCGGCGAAGATTTCCGACAAGAGAGCGGCTTTGTTGACTTGCAAGAAGCTATACAAGTAATCGCCAGCAAAAGTCAACGAACCGATATATTTTCTCGGGAGGAGCTTCAAACAAGAGAGGATGCATGGTCGATACTTATCGACGCCAGCCATAGCCTTAACATGTTCAAAGGCGAAGTGCGCGGCATAGCCTTATGCTTGGCTGAAATTGCCAAGCAACTAATTCTTGACCAAAACTCTTGGGGCATGTATGCATTTAATAACAAATTTTACGTCATAAAAGATTTTTCTGAAAAATTCGATACACGCGTAAGGGCTAGAATTGGTGGTTTATCTCATGGTGGTTTAACATACCTGCCTGATGCTATTTTGCTTGCAGCCCAAGCTTTAACCAAGCGTCTTGAAGAAGCTAGGGTTTTAGTTGTTGTGTCAGATTTCTTTCCAGCAGGATATGAAGGAGCTGAAGAAAAACTGAAAGAAAACATCAAGAAGATTGAGCGTATGGGCGTGGGCATCATAGGAATAGGCGTTAATAGCCGTGCAGTTAAACAGTATATTCGAAACAACTGCGTTGTTGAAAGTCCTTTTGAATTGATGAAAAAGTTCACTAAAGCATTCATGGAATATAGCTCTGGCTAAATGTTGCAGTTCTTTTTTTAGGCTTGTTTTGCAATCGAAAAATCTGCAAGGAATTCGAATTTTTCCGTAGTCTCGATGCCCTTTTTCGATTTGAAAACTATCTTCTCTGGCACTCCATCACGTATGTATGTTATGTAAAGTACTTCTTTTCCTAAACCGTAACGTTCCAAATCAATAATAGAGTTTTTGGCTTTCTCTAGTTTCTCGATTTTATCTTTTAGTTCTTCAGTTGCCTCAAAAAGTATCTCCGCTTCTCCTAACTCATCAGCACAGAGCATTATGTCTTTGAACTGTACCCACTCAGTAGACGTATCAAGTTTTTTTCCTTCTTTTTTGCTGCTTTTTCTGCCTCCAGTTCTCAAGACCTTTTGAAACTCAGCGGCTTTTTTCATGCGTTCCTGGTTTTTTGCAGATTCCGGGCTTCTTAGAAGGCTTCCTAACCATTGACTGTAATCTTCAAGCAGCAATTTGTATTGGTTTATGTCGGCTTCTATGCCTTCTCTGATTTCTTTAAGGGAATAGAATGTTCGAATTTCAGTTAATAAATCGCCCAAACTCAACACCACCAAGTTTATCCTTGATTTTCAGGTTTAAGCGACTGCTGTACAACATCCATTTGCCCCTCTTCTTTCGGAGTCGCGGCTTCTTCTTTGCCACCAACAATAGCTTTAGCAACACCTTTCAGTTCCTTCTTAACTCTTCCAAAAAAGTTAACTCGTGTGCTTATCTTCTTTCTATATAGCATAATCACTTTTGCCAGTTCTGGCATTATTAGCCATAAAACAGCCATGACAATTTCAGGCGGATATTCAGCCAAGAATGCTGAAGCCACTTCTCCTTTTTCGTGGACAAGTATCAAGTGTCCTTCTTCGTTTAAGATTACTTTTTTCACGTTTTTGCGAAGGGGCACGTCTTGCGGTGGAATGTTGAAGGAAACATTAAGTTTCTTGAGAATCTGTTTAAGAGACATGCAAAGTTCGCTCATAAGATTGTTTTCTTCCATCAAAAACTCGCTTAACTGTAAGGTCTCCTCACTTATACTCTTCAAAAGTTCCTGCAGTTTCTGTTCAATTTCAGCCCCAGATTTTTCTATTTCTTTTTCATCTAAAATTTCTCCACGTTCGTCTGAAAGCTTAACAGGATGGAAAAAGTAAGCTTCTTTGATAGCCTCTTCTTTTTGAGGTTCTTCTTTTGGCGGGGCTTCCACATTTGCCTTAGATTTGGGCGGGTTCTTTTCTTCCATGAGCATCTACCCTAATATTCTTCGATAATTTGTACTCTCGCAATAAGTCAGACTGTTAAGAGATAATAGAGTTAGTATGTTGTGTGCTGTTACGCACTAAACAAGCGATTTAATTATCATTGTGTACTGTGTGGGGCTTAACGAAAAGAAAAGCCGCCGCTAAATATAGAAGAGCACCTGAAGCTTGCCGTAACAAATCTTGAGAGTACCAAAACCAGCTTGTGCCTCCACTAAAATGTAATCCTGCTATAAACCACGCAAACAACACGTCAACTACGGATTCGATGACTATGGCAATTTTATGTGGAAGCTTTATAATGTGCGAGTCTAGGCTTAAAACCATGTAAATTGGCATGTTTGCAATCAAAACAAACAACGTTAATCCTGAAAATATACCGAAGTTCTCCATGAAAACTCTTGCATACAAATTAGCCTCCTCATGCGGCGCACGGCAAAACGTCAGCGTTGATAAATAATCAAAGAATATGAAAGCAAAAACCAAAGCAGCTCTTCTTAGCCAGTGGTTATTTTTAGGCAACAAAAAGCGTTTCAAATCAAACACTGCGCCTGTTCTGCTTTGCATCCTTCCCCCTCTCGGATTACTAAACCTAACTTGATGGTCTCGTGGTTAAAACTTTGTCGATTGAAGAGCGACTCTGAATGTGAATTTTTAATTCATATTTCGAATTCAAAAGTATAAAATACAAACTTTGCGAAATCGGATTCTGCCTCGGAGTTCGAATAAGGAGCAAGGCTACAAGAAGGGTCAAAATGGAATTATCCGTTGAAAAACCTGAAAACATCATGAAACTATACGACGAGAATACCGGCTCATGGCGGTTTGTCAAAACAGACAAAGGGCTCTCCAAATCACTTGAAACCATCGAGAAAACGCTTTACAGACTCGGCTTATCAAAGAATGAAATAAAAGTCTACGTTTATCTTGCAAGAGCGGGCGAGCGCAAAGCGAGTGAGATTTCCGAAGGATTATCTCTCCACAGAACTGAAACCTACAGAATCTTGCGCGACCTAGAGAAAAAAGGGTTAATATCGTCTGTTTTCGAGAAACCCTTAAAGTTTATTGCAACACCATTTGAAAAAGCTCTAGACATACTTATCGAGACCAAGAAAATGAAGCTAAGTCTTCTTGAAAAGCGTAAAGCCAATCTTGTTGACATTTGGCTTTCTCTTCCCAAACCAGAAACAGAAAACGAAAGGAAAGAAGTGTTTCAAATACTTGAAGGTGAAGAACAAATCAGCTTGAAAGCAGACGAGATATTGGACAGCGCAGAAAAGGAAGTTTCCATATTTGTATCCGAGCATGACATACCCAACTTCTATCACTCCGGGCTCTTGGATAAACTTGAGAAAATCTATAAAAAAGATGTGGATGTTCAATTATTGACCAACTATTCTCCAAAGAGCTGCTTCTTTATTGAGAAAATAAAATTGAAAAAAGCGAAGTATTCGCTTTCGAACGTTGATGAACTACCAACATTTATACTCACAGACAACAAGCAGCTTGTTTTGTTAATCAGAACGAACAACGGAAAGAAACGAGTTGCAGCGTTATGGACTAACTATGATGCTTTCGTCAAAGCCTTAAAAACATTATTTCTAGAATTATGGAACAATAACGCTTAGACTTTCTTCTTCAGTTTATTTATGGTTTCGTGCAGCACAGTTTTTATTAACGTTCTGGCTTCCCGGTCTATAACCAATAATATTGCTGAATAGATTATTCCACCGATTACCGTCACTCCTATCGTCAAAAATATCGTCTTTGGATGTGGTGTTACAAAAAGAAACGCCGCCATAAAAGTTGAAGCTAAAACATATTTTGCAATAGCCTTCCATGGAATCTTTACCTTGACCGCTTTGTGTACAAGAGCGTATAACACTATAAACATTGTAAAATGGGCTACGGTGTTAACTGTGGTAACATAAATTGTCGCTAATAAAGGTTGATTCCTTGCAAAATTAGTCAGAAGGTAGAAGGTTGTTGGCAAAGTTATCGCTGAATGGGCATAAGGCAAAGAAAAGGCAATAAACATGCGGCTTTTTGCAACTTGTTTGAACGGTATTTTTGCCTTTTCATCTATTTTTTCAATTCCATAAAGTGTGGAGGCATAGATATTCGAGACTGTGAGTATTAGCGCGTCTATACCTAAAATCATCAAAACCGGCGTAGCGTCTTTGTAGACTTCTTTCTGGATAACAAGATAGGAATCCGCCATGACTAACACTCCAATGGTCATGGGAATTGCGAACATCATAACCATTTTTATTGCTGCAGTTACATCTTCCATTTTGTTTTCAGCTAAAAGTTTAGGATACAATGCATAAGCTAGGAACGTGGAGTATGTTATTACGTTTGCAATTATTATGGCGGCTTGATAATAGCTTGGCGCTATTTCTCCACCATAAATTGGAAGCATGAGGAATATGATTGCAGCTATTCTATCGCCTATTATGTTGTATATGTTGAATGTTGAGCCCTTAACCCATTCTCTAATGTAGTCGAATGCTATTTTCTTCTTCAGTTCAGCTATAACTTCCCTGATGTAAAATGCAATTCTGACTGCAAATGCTATCACGATGCTCAGCAGCGCGCCTAATAGAGAGAATTGAAATTCTATTATCAAAATAAAAGCCAACAAAACTTTGCATACCTCGCCCACCAGCAAACCATATCCTACAAAATGTGGTCTTTGAGCCTGTATGCACGCTTCTAAAGCTGCAACAAAATAGTTTTCTATTATGTATATTGCAGCAACACTAAAAAGCAAAACGTAGTTTCCAAGGTCAAACGTTGGAACTAACAAAGGAAGCAGTGCAAGGTAAACAAGTGCTGCAGCAATGCCTAACAGCATGTTTGCAAAAATTCCCGTTTTAGCTGCGCCTTCTTTATCTCTAGCTACGAATCGCATAATCCAGAAGGGAAAAGCAGTTGACAGTAATATGAAATATGGCATTATAATATTGAATGTTCCCCATGTTCCATAATCAATTTGCGACACAGAACGTACTACTATGAACGTGAAAGCTATTCCAGTCGCTACGCTCAGTAATTTTGCAGCAAAAAGCACAAATCCAGAGTATTGCAGTCGAATTTCCTTTTTTGTCAATCAGTCACCTTGATTACCTTAATGAGTGCGTTCAAGGCTGTAATTTGTTTTGTGCTGGTTTTAAAAGTAGCTTGATTTTCATTTTTGTTCTACTAATCCAATTGTAAATTGGAATAAGCAGATATTTTACTGATTGTGGGAGGGCATCTTTAATTTCTCTGTGCAATCCAAGTTTTGTAGCTATCACTCCTTTCATCGTTAAAGGTATGTAATATCGTGTGAGCAAAAATTTGGTGACTCCATTGCTCTGTTTAAATTTGTCAAGTGATGGGTGGTTTCCCATTCTGCCATACATAAGCCACCTAACACGCTTGTCTGCACAGACCTCAACAACCTTAGCCACCAACGCGTTGTTCACTGCTTTGTCCCAATGTTCCTGGAGCGAAAGTATTTGTGAGATAATGGCTATGTTATCCCCATGGACTAGTTGTATAAAACCTACGAGTTCATCTTGTAGGAATGCTCCAACAAAAGTACAGTTCTGTGACGAAAGCACCATTTTTTTTACCGTATCTAAAGATATTCCAAAATGTGGGAAACCTCTCTCTTGCCGTATTGGCGTTTCATTGTAGATTTTCCAAATGCCTTCTGCTAGTTTCACGTTGGGCTCTACTATTTCTGTTCTTATTCCGCTTTTTTCTGCTTTACGAACCATGTTCCGCGTCTTTTTCCCTACGCTTTTCCACCATTCATCATAACTTGTCACTTTTAGAAGCCCGATGTTATCATTTACTTTTTTCCAGTTTTTAGCAGGATTTGAAATCGTGTGGCACCATCTTCTCTCAATAAACGTAAAAATGTCCACCCCTCTTTCCCGAAGTTTCTCGATGAATTTTTCGTCTGGAAATATGTCTCTTTCATATTCCTTAGTGTCTCTAGCTATCTTTAAAGAAAATTTCTTGCGCATTTCTAACGCTTCAAGTTCCTTGTCCACGTTCAAAAGTCTCCTCAACGTTTCGTAGTAAGGGCCTCTGCGATTTATCTTTCCTCTTTGAAAAAGCCATATTGGGTGAATGTGCAGAACGCGTTCTTTTACAATGTAATCTTCTGCAATTTTTGCTGCTTCTTCCGGATTGCAGTTGTAACAGAGAATGTCTAAACCTTCCGTAGGAAACTGGTAAAAAGATTGCAACGGAAAGTCTTCTGGGATTTTTGGCGCTTTCGTTTTCCATCGCTTCCACATTATTCGCGCTAGCAAGCGAGCAGTTCCATGAATCGTGTAGTAGCTTATTTTTCTGTTTGTTACACGTTCCAGCATTTTCAACTCTTTATAAGGGTTGTTTGCGATGTGAAGAGCGATTTCATGTCTATCATTATCCAGCAATCTCAACAATTCTTTGTCTGGGATTGTCTGGGGCGTAAAAAACCAGTAGGCTTTAACTTTTCTTGGCGATTCGTTAATCATTCTGGCAAGTATTTTGGGATTCTTCAGGTAATCCTTGCCAACTTTGATGTTAAAAGCTGTGCAAACGAAGCTTTTAATCCTCGAAGGGTAAGGATAGTCAACGTCAATTCGTAGTTTTATCAATGTTATCTCCATTCGCCTTTTTTAAGTGAAAATTCATTTCAGAGTTTATAAACTATTTACCGTTTTAAACTTGTTAAGAAAATTTTCCGCGGAAGCTCCTTCTCGCTTTTTTCTCTAGTGGGTTTACACTCATTCATTTAGAGATGTAATGGTTTCGTGTTATGTAAAATCAATAATTGTGTAATCATTTTTGGCGGAACCGACAATCTTATGACTAATAAACCATTAGCGTCAGAAACTAATAATTTTGCTTATACCACTCAATCGTTCTTTTAAGACCATCTCTAAAATCGGTTTTTGCTTCAAATCCAAACTCTTTTTTGGCCTTGCTTGTGTCTAATCGCCTTCTTGGTTGGCCATCAGGCTTTGAGATGTCCCAGACAATTTTTCCTTTGTATTCGGTAAGCTCTGCTATTAGGTTTACAAGGTTGCGTATTGTTATTTCCTTACCTGAACCTATGTTTACAGGTTCTGGCTTGTTGTATTTCTCAGTTGCAAGAATTATCGCTTCGGCAGCATCTTCCACGTACAGAAATTCTCTTGAAGCCTTACCGGTTCCCCAAACCACAACCTTGTCTTGCTTATTCTTTGCCGCGTCCACAAATTTTCTTATTAACGCGGGTATAACATGAGAACTTTCCAAGTCAAAATTATCCCTTGGACCATACAAATTTACTGGAAGCAAGTAAATTGCGTTAAAACCATATTGTTTTCTGTAGGCTTGAGCTTGGACTAGTAGCATCTTTTTTGCTAGACCATAAGGAGCGTTTGTTTCTTCAGGGTAACCGTCCCAGAGGTGTTCCTCCTTGAAAGGAACCGGCGTAAATTTGGGATACGCGCATACAGTTCCTATTGCTACAAACTTCTCAACGCCTTCTTGTCTTGCAGCTTCCATCAGTTGTATGCCCATAATAGCGTTGTCATAAAAAAGTGTTGCAGGGTTATTCATGTTATAGCCAATACCACCAACCTTTGCCGCTAGATGAATAACGACATCTATATCTTTTACAACATCCAAGCAATTCCTCCATACTCTTAAATCCGTAACTCTACTTCGCGGTATCCGAATATTCGTTCCATCGACGCCTTTTTCTGTTGTCAACTTCTCGACTAAGTGAGAACCTAAGAAACCCGATCCACCAGTTATTAATATCCTTTTGTTATTCCAGAACATCTATTAATCTCCTTTCCACCATTTTCTCGGAAATTTTTCCTCCAAAATTTTGTCGCCTTCACCTATAGGTTTTAAGCCTATGGCGCGCACGTCTGCATCAATCATGATTTTGACTAACTCTTTAAACTTTACTTTAGGCGCCCAACCAAGTTTTTCTTTTGCTAGCCTTGCATCCGCAATCAAAGTTTCGGGTTCTGTGGGCCTAAAGTATCTCGGGTCTATTTCCACATGATGTTCCCAATTTAAACCAACATATGAAAATGCGTCTTCAACAAAGTCCCTAACTGAATATGTTTCACCCGTCCCTATAACGAAATCACATGGTTCCTTATTCTGTAGCATCCTCCACATGGCCTCTACATATTCTGGCGCGTATCCCCAGTCTCTTTTTGCTTCCAAGTTTCCAAGATATATTTTCGTTTGTTTTTTTGCTAGTATATTAGCAATCCCCATAGTGATTTTCCTAGTTACAAAAGTTTCTCCTCGTCTAGGAGATTCGTGATTGAAAAGTATGCCACTACATGTAAATATGTTGTAAGCTTCTCTGTAATTCACGGTCATCCAGTGTGCATAGACCTTGGCACTGGCATAAGGGCTTCTCGGTCTAAAAGGCGTGTTTTCGTTCTGCGGTGGCGGCGAAGAGCCAAACATTTCACTACTTGATGCTTGGTAGAATTTTATCCTATTTCCACTTCGTCGTATAATTTCTAAGATCCTTGTGGTGCCCAATCCCGTTATATTCCCTGTATATTCTGGTATGTCAAAACTGACGCGAACGTGACTTTGTGATCCTAGATTATATACTTCGTCTGGTTTTATGTTGTAAATGATATTTGATATTTGCTCTGAATCTGAGAGATCACCATAATGTAAGAACAATCTTGCATGAGGTTCATGTGGATCAACGTAAATATGATCTATTCTCTTTGTGTTAAATGTGCTGGCTCTTCTGATTATTCCGTGGACTTCGTAGCCTTTAGAGAGCAACAATTCTGCTAGGTATGAACCGTCCTGCCCTGTTATTCCCGTTATCAGTGCTTTTTTCATGGCATTTTTCTCCAAACTACAATAGATTACCTAATTCCTAATTTATAATATAACGATTAATGAAAGCATTTAGTTAAAGGGCTATTGCCTCGTCGAAGATTCTTCTCAGTCTTTCGTTTCTCCTTTTTACAGAAAATTCTCCCTTCTCCACTAGATGTCGAGCGTTTCGTCCGATATCTCTTCTTAGAGAACTGTTTTCAATCAAAAGAGAAACTTTTTCAACGATCTGATTAACCATCCAAGGTCTAGCTTGTCGAATTTTTTGAAGAAGTTTTCTGTCGTAGTGGTTTGGTGCGCCGTTCCAAATGTAAAAGGGCACGTTTGGTGGTGGAGTTAAGAGCATGCCGGTTTTCATGTCTTGAACTGCTTCAGGGATGTCGTAAAGATTGACTGCGACTACTGGCAGTTTGTAGCTCATTGCTTCAAGAATTGCCATTCCCAAATTCAAGTAGGATGGAAATACGAATATGTCTGAAGAAGCGTAAAGTTGAGCTAGTTCCCTTTCTGGCAAAATTGAACTTAATATCCTTATGTTCTGTTTGTTGGCGCATTTTTCTTGTATCTCACTTGGAACCCATGACCTAACTATCAACTCTAAATTGTCATATTTCTTGCTCAACTCGAAAAATGCTTCTACTGTTTCGAATCCGCCTTTCCATTCAAAATTGTAAAGGTTAAATAGATTAGTGCTTCCAACAAAGAGTAATCGCACTTTATCTCCGTCTTTTTTTGCGCTAAAACTTTTGGGGCTTACAGCGAAATGTAAAGTTTCAATTTTTTCTTTAAACAAGTCACAATTTAAACTGCGAAATAATGTTCTCTTTGCCCAATCACTCCATGGTAAAATTTTTCTGCAGTATTTGGAAGATAAGGCTTTTTTGACGAATCTTCTGCTCAGTCTAATGTCTCCGTAGTTAACTAAAGCGTTGGCATATTCAAAATCAACTATCCAAGGAAAATTAGCGGAGAGTAGTTGTTGCGAGGCATATACTAAATCTGCGTTAAACTTAGACTCAGTCCTTAGGCTTTGAACTTTTTTAATGCCCATATACTGCAATGTTTTAAATTCATGCCACAATTCTCTTATGAAAGAAGTATTTTCAATTGTTCTAAAAAAATTGAATTCTAATTGTTGCTGTCTCATAGTTTCAAAATTATCAGTAACAAATCGATATCCTTCAGGAGGAAATCTAATTAATTCTTGGTAAATAGAATGTATGGGTCCGCCGCCCGAGCGTCCTCTAAGATAAACGGTTTTCATCAAAAAAGTGTGAAGAGTGCCGATATTTAACTTTATGTTGTCTTAGAAATAACAGTGGTTTTACCAGTACCATTATTTTTTGAACTTATTTTATTGCTATTGAAGCAAGCAAGTTTAAGAAGCGCATCAAATCCTTTGCTTTTTGATAATCTTCCGTGTTCATAACATTGACTTTTCCGAATCCGCTAATCGCCTCCTCAAGAATGTACCTTAAAACAGGTGGCATTTCCTTTTTTTCCATCAAATTAAAGAAAATGCGGGCATCTTTCCCTTGAAATGTTTCTTCCGATTCTTTGAACTGGAGATTTATTGTTCGATTAGATGGGAAATTTGCGTAGAACCCAAGTAACGCTTTGAAGTAAGGATTTTTTGGGACCTCACTATAATAAGCGTCTAAAACATGCCGAACCATGTCACGTAAATGTTTAGGAGGACTAGTTTTAAGGTTAAATATCGGCTTTGGCCAAGCTTTGAAAACTCTAATCAACAATCTTTGAAGTTTCAAAAATGGGAAATTTAGTCTTTTGCCAATTTCAATCACAGTTCTTAAGCATCCGTTTACTGTTTCAAATTTTCCGACTAGAGAACGAATGTAATTTTCTGAATAAACTCTGTACTTGTACCATGGCTCAACTTTTTTGAGAGTTAAAATGTTGACTTGGTTTTTTTCAAATTTCAGCCAGTAGGGCATGTTCCATGTAATGTAGTTCGAAAACACGTTCTCAAACGCTTCTATTTTAACAAAAAAGAAATCAGGGATAATGTTTGACCCGCCTCTTAAGAATAATATTGCCGGTGCATGAGAAGTCAACTCATTTATGACATTTATCATTCCACAAACTTTACCGTTCCCATCCATTTTTATTATATCACAAAATACGCCATCGTATTTGTTGCCTTGTAAAGCTGATATGTTGTTTTCAAGCGCGTTACTGCTTGAAAGTTCATCATCTGAATGTAAAAGCGTAACATAGCGACCTCTAATAAAACTTGCACCATAATGCAAAGCATTTAACTGCCCTGCACTTCTTTCTCGCATATACACAATCCGATCGTCACGATACTCTTTGATTATTTCGGGTGTTTCGTCGGTTGATCCATCTATTACTATTAGCTCCCACCTTTTGTAGGTTTGGTTTAAGAGGCTCTCTATTGCGCTGCATATGTATTTTGCATCGTTAAAGGTGGGCATCAATACTGAAACTTCGGGTTTTTCAGCCATTCTTTCCTTCTCCCAAAACATTACTGTAAATCTCTGCAATTTTTTCAGCATGGACTACATAAGAGTGGTTTTTTAGTACGTAGTCTCTTGCATATCTTCCTAATTCCGCTGTTAATTCTTTATTTTCTATAACAGTTTCCACTATTTCTGCTATGTTTCCCGGGTCTTTTTCTTTCGTGAGTATTCCACTTTTCATATGTTGGATAATTTCACGCATTCCACCGATGTTTGAACATATCGTTACCTTGCCGCATGCCATCCCTTCTAGCATTGCGAGCGATGTGGCTTCTTGGACGCCGTGAGATGTTATTGATGGTATGAGAATAATATCTGCCATCATATAGTAAGGTGCAATTTTGTTATGAGGAATTAACCCAGCAAAATATACTCTGCTTTCTCCTTCTGCTTCTTTCATTATTTTGTCTCTTTCCGGTCCATCTCCGGCTATGACCATTCTTACCTTTTCATTTTTTATGTGCTTCATGGCTTGAACGGCGTAGATTACTCCATTTTTTTCTACAAGTCTCCTAGGCACTAAGATAATGATGTTATCTTCGCTAAATCCACAGTTTTTCTTCAGTTTCTTTTGTTCTTCTTCTGAAACTGGTTTGAATAAGTTTGTATCAACAGCATTGTGCATTACGCTAATCTTGCTGGCAGGGTAGTTAAATTCTGAAATGATATATTCCTTCAATCGCTGGTCTACAGTAATTATATAATCCGCGTTTTCCATTCCTTTTCTCTCAAGTTGCAAAAGATATGGATATAATTCTTCACGATTTTTTTCGCTCCTCATAAATTCTATGTTCTCTCTTGCAAAATAACCATGGAGAGTTAGCACTTTCTTTCGAGGCTTTTCCGCTGTGCTTATTAATGATAAGACATCGTGAGCGTGAATTACGTCAACAGCTTTTTCTGGAATATGTCTTCTTAAGTAATTTATCATCCACTTGAGTTTGGACTTGTAACCATATTTGTCCCTTAAAAAAAGCAAGGTGCTTCGTTTGATTAATTCCCTCAAACTCTTCGGATTATAATAAAGTGTAGCAACCTCAACACCAATTTCTCTTAGTCCTTGTTCCAATAGTAATAAATGAATGTGTTTTCCTCCAAGATGCGTTATGTAGGGGTTATCTGTGGACGTGAGAAGCACGCGCATTTAGCCACTCCTCACTGAATCATAAATTTTCATCAACCTTTCTAAAACCACATTTACTGCATGCCTCGCTCTGAAATACGCGTATTCTCTTTCCCATAAGTCATCATCTGCAGCTTTTATAATTTTGGCAATTTCATTCTCTGCTGTGATGTCTTTCAATGGAAAGCTGTTATATTCAGGATATTTTGACGATACATACGCTATTGCTGGTCTGCCGCATGCTATGGCTTCTAAAGAAACAACCCCCAATGACCCAAGCGTAAACCTGTCGATAACCACATCCGCGTTCCAGTAGTACTGGTTGAGTTTTTCATGAGGAACCTTTGGCAGTACACTAACATGCAAGCCAAGAGAATAAGCCAAAGCTAATGTTCTTTCAAAATCCACACCATACCTAATAATACTAACTTCAACCTCATCCCTAATCTTACCTAAAGCTCGTATTGCCACGTCTGTACCCTTCACCTTCCAATTTGAATCGCTTGCAATAAGCACCCTCTTTTTCCCACCATGCTCCGTAATAGGTTTCTGGTAAAAAATCTCGGTGTCAACCGGATTAGGCAGATACTCCGCATCCTCTCTGAACTTTTTTGCTATGCCTAGAACATCCGGCGTACTCACCAAAATTTTATCACATTTTCTCAAATTGTGCCTAACTATCCTACCCCACAAAGGATGCTTAAGACTAGTTCTCAAATCACTACCGTGTGCATGTCCGATTAAGGGTTTTTTCCCTAAGCGTGCTGCAATATAACAGTCTTGGAGAAGATAATGCGCATGATACACGTCGCCTTTCGCCCTCAAAATCTTATAGGCTAAACCAAAAGTTTTGTTCAATAGCCCTCTACTGCGTTTAATGTGCTGCTTTTCAATGTGTGGCGGCATGTACTTTAGCAAAGTTTCTCCGACAAAAGCGCAGTCATTAATCATGACAACTTTCATTGCAGCACCATTAAACTACAAACTTTATCCTACCTTAAATATTTTCGAAAATTCAGTGTAACTTAGTGATTTGGATAGGTCATGTCTAGGAATGCCTTCCCATTTTGCTCATCAGTGCCTTTTGAAGGGCATCAGCTCTTCTCTTAACCTTTTCAACCTCACCCTTCACAGCTTCATCTTTAATCTCTTCCTTTCTTTTTTCGTTCGACGCCAAAATCAAACGCAGAAATTCCGAATCATAAACGCTCAACAGCAATTCAGTGTTCGGTATCAAACAGTGCCCACCAATAACGTCTGGATAATGAATAGGCTTATTCAACCTCAAGCGGTGTATATCCGCAAGCATGTCCACAACTTCATCAAAATTCGCATTGAAATGTCGTGAAATACGATGCATCTCTTGGAAACAAGCAATCATCCAAGCCCTATAAGTTGTCTCGAAAAGCTTCGCCAACTCTGTTTCCACTGGACTTTTCAGAATTTTGACTTCCAACCCAAGTTTTTCATAGTGCTTTTTGGCTGTTTCCACAGCTTCTTTTGTTACTCCACCGACATATTTGCTCCAGAACATTATGTCTCTCTTCATAGTCTCCAAGGATTGGTGCATTCCACGGATTGGAGAATGAACTATCTGTGACTTTGTAGTCTCGTAAATTTTCTGAGTTGTAAGCGGCGGCACGGTGCTTTCAATTATTGTGAGTTTAGGATTAATCCTTTTGATATAATCTACCGTTACTTTGACAAACGTTTCTTGTTTTGTGCACGGGTAACAAATATGCATCACGTCAACTGTCTCCGGAAGTTTCGTTGTCCCAGCGATTTCTCGCATTTTTTCTTTGTCTAAATCAAAACCGTGCACTTCAAATTTCCCGCTTTCTTTAAACAGTTCAAAAAGTGCGCTACCAACTTCGCCCAAGCCAACAATTAAGACATTTGTTTTTGGCATAAATCTTCACCGGAGATTTTCAAATAACATTGAGTTACATATAAACTTACATCGAATATAGCATTCAACAACTTCTAGAGACTGCCAACTTCTCCACTATATTTGCAATGATGTCAACCGGGTTTTCAAGCTTATCTAACAGTAGCCGTACGTTATGTTTTTTGCTCAATAGTTCTTCAGCAGTTTTCACTACTTCTGAAGGGTCAACTTTCACGATTGGGAATCCTCTTTCCATTAAAAAGTCATTCACGTATTGTTGCTGAAAAGCATTTACAACTATAGCTGGAGTTCCTTGCAGAGCAGCTTCTCTCGTAATTGTTCCTCCAGCACCCACGAACAAGTCTGCTTGTGCCACTAAACTCGCAGAATCCACAAACCCTTTTGGAATAATCAATCCTTTAACAGTTTTACGGTGATATCTCGAGAGAAAGACGACTTTTCCGAGTTTTGTCAACTTTTTTGCCAAAGAAATTATATCAACTGCTTTCTCTGTGTAAACAGCCTTTTCCTCAATTTGTCTGACCACAATCAACGGTTTTCCAAAATCAAACCGTACCTTTGGTTTAAAGTTCTTTATCCAAGCTACTTCGTCCACACCGTTAAAGCTCACAATTTCTCCCTTAACGCCGTAGACTTGCAAGCTTTCTTTGGGGATTGCTTTTGAAATGACAACGTAATCAGATAAGGGTAATGTAAGCCTATTTACAGCCTCCGCGTAAGGCGTGTCAACAGTCGTAATCACCTTTCCCCCTAAACCAAACGCTACTCTACATAAGTCCACGGAACCATGAGAAATGGCTATTTTTGGAGTCTCTTTCTCAAAAATTTTGCAGAACATAAGCTGACGGCGTGTGCCTTCCTTTAACCTCGTCAGCAACGATTCCGGATTGTACTTCCCTGCGACAATGAATTTTTCATTCAAAAATTCTGCTAAAGGTAACGTGTCCGGATGTTTTCTGGTAGTTAAAAAGACTTCATGTCCCAAAACCCGAAGTTTTCTCGCTACTGCTACGCCATATCTTACATGTTTGCCTGTGCAAGCGTCATACCATACTTTCATTTTTAGCCCTCAGAAATTGGCATCCAATTTTTTTAGCAGCAAGATAATCGTCATCTGTATCGCCTACAAATAGGATGTTTTGAGGTTGGGCTTCTAACATTTGTGCAGCATTCTGCAATTGTTTTGTTCTTTCGAGGCTGTCTTCTCTGGTTATTGTGAAATTGAATGACAAGCCTAGGCGTTTGTTTATGTTTTCAACTACGTTTTTGCCTTGCATTGTCACAAGCGCTTTTGGAATTTTAGAAAATTTCTGATAAAGTATAATCCCTTCTTTTTTTACTGTAAAATTTCTCAATGCTTCCAATTCAAATTTGTCCCAAATCTCAAAAACTCTTTTTCTTGTCTTCTTATTCAATTTAGAAATCTTTTCTGTTATAGGTCGCACTTCCTCTGTTTTCATGATTTTGCTGAACTCTTTGAAAAGCCTCCCGTAGTCGATTGGTAAGTGGATTAGTGTTCCGTCAAGGTCGAATATAACTGCTTTAATCAACGGTACATTCCTCCGAGTATCTTTCCGTTTCGAACAAGTTTCGCTGGCGCGTCGATGTGGCGAACCCAGTAGGTGTTTTCTGGCAGTACATCATACTTTGGTATTTCCGGGATTCTTTCACTGTATGCGAGTTTCACATATAGATATGGAATGTTTGCATAGTAGTCTTTGCGTAGGATTTTGCTTGCGTAAGAAAAGAAGAAGGATGTTGTGAACATTCTTCCCGCGTTGATTTCGGTTGCGCATGGAATTCCATGCTTGTTTTCTTTTAGGTCTACGCAGGCTATTCCTGTGAAGTTTGGGTCGATGGCTAGCACGGCTTCTGTTCCTATTCGGTTCACTTCCTTGTCATGTACTGTCTTTTGAACGGCTGGCGTGCCTGTTATGCCCGAAGGTGCCAGATATGGATATATGTATTCGATTCGTTCTCTCGCCATTGAAGTTATGAGTTCGCCGTTTTTCCATAGGCTATGAAATCCAATGTTTCTTCCTGGCAAGTGTTCTTGGGCGATGAATTCCCAATTGACGTTGCGTGATTTCCAATAGTTAATCCATGAGATAGCTGTTTCTTTATTGCTAGCTGGGGTGCTTCCTCTTCCGCCGGCGCCATGTCTGGCTCTAATCCAAATGGGATTTCCAAGCTCTTGAAAAGCTTCATCTATGTCTTGCTCTTTGCGTAAAGCCATAGTTCTTGCCACGGGTATGCCTTTGTTTCGCCAGATTTTTGCGGATTCCAGCTTGTCTTGGCATGCTTTCACTGCCTTTTTTGATGGCAGAAACGTTCTTGCTTTGAGTTTTTCACGGTTTTCTGAGACAACTTGCACTTCAATGTCAGGTTGTGGATGCAAAAATTCGATTTTTTCTTTCTCTGTTAACTCGTTTAATTTGTCAATGTAAAGAATCTCTGTTGCCTTCGGAACCAAATACTTCCTGTCTGTGGGAGCCAAATAAACAAAATGTGGATTTGCCTCCGTTCCGACGACGAACATTCTTTCTGGTGCAATTCGAAGCGACATGACAAAGTTTATGCCGGCAGGTCCACCAGCCCCAGTAACCATAATTCTTTTCATTCACTCACCTGAGATTCATTTTCCTAATATCCGTTCGTAATTGTCTGTTATGCTTTTCTTTGCAGTATAAGAAATAATCGATTTATATTTATTACCAATCAGTCAACTTTAATAGAATAAAAACGTCTAAACCGAAGGAACAAGATGGGCCGGTCGTCTAGCTTGGTAGGACATTGGCTTTACGAGCCAAAGGTCGCCGGTTCAAGTCCGGCCCGGCCCACCATAATACGGTTAGGAAACCGTGTTGTCTCCTAGAAATTCTATAGTTTGCTTTGGGTTAAACACTGAGAGAGTAGTGGTTGGTAGGTTTTTGCCAATTTTTGAAATTAATCCGACAGCATCTGTTCCAAGTTTGCATGTAATTGCGTATTCGAATAGTCCTAGTTGTTCAGTGCTTACTACGTCGCGGTTGATTCCTGTTGTCTTTAAGGTTGATTGAATTTCTTGTAGTGTTGCTCCTAAAATTATTAATCTGTCTTGCAACGATTTTGTCCACTGTTTATATTGAGTAAGCTGCTTTTCCGACAAAACTGCTTCAATTTTAATGTTTTTTTCATCCACATTTGAAATTTTGACGGTTAAGGGAAGATTTTCTTGGAAACCGTAAAGTTGAGCGATTTTTTGCAGTGCGACTTTTCTTCCATCCACAAGTTGTGCTTGCAAATGTTGCAATGAGATTGTGGCGTCGACAATTTTTGGTGCAAATATGCCTACATCTATGTGGAGTTTGTCCTTGCTCTTGTCTATGTTTATTATTCGCCCTTTTATTAGTGAAAATTTTCCAATCGATTTTGGATGTATGGGGCAAAGTCCTATGTCATCAGCTAGATAACATAACGCTACTTGTTCATCTTCGCCTGAAACATCTACTTGAACCCATCCGCGAGGAGCGACTCCACAAATTTTTGCTTCAACTCTTAAGTCTTTAAGAGTGCTCTTCAAAAACTTGCTAACGTATTTCAACTGAAAATCATTGTAAGCTTTCACAAATAAAGTCACGGTAGGCATTCACAATCGCCAATCAAGGTCAACATTTCTCTGTGCAATTTTTGTATTCTCGCAATCGCGGAAGATGGTAATTTTTTCGAAAAGTTTTCTATGGTTCTTTCTATAGGCACTCGCCGTGAGCCTTCAACGAGCTTGTCTGCGTATGAAACAATCTTTTCCTCTAAAGTTTGTGGGACGTAAATGTCTTTTGGCCAACCGAGCTTTTTAGCTTCCATAGTCGTTATTCCGCCGCCCACGTGTCTTTTTATTATGGAGATTACTGGTTCGGGTAGGTCTAGTGTTTTTGCAATTTCTGCTCCTGTAATAGCGTGGTGGACGCTGTGTGTTTTTGCTCGTCCAATGTCATGTAGTAAGGCGCCTATTTCTACAAGCTCTAAATCAACGTTTAATCCTCGTTCTTGGCAGGCTTTTGCGATTTCGACTGCGAGTTTTGCAACTGCTTTGCAGTGTCTTATTACGTTTCTTGTGCATCCGCTTTGACGGAGGAATAATAGGGCTTGGTCGCTTGATGGAAGTTTTTCACTCACCGAGTTCCTTCCTTAGTTGTTCGACTTTCTTTGTCAATGCTTGAACAATTTTGTCGTTTTCGTAATGCATCAATGGTTTACCGCATGTGGGGCATTTGAAGATAAGCTCTACGGTTTCTTCGAATGGAATGCGTTTGCATCCTGGCGTGTAGCAGTAGTAAAAATCATGGTTTTTCTCATATTCTAGTCTGATATTAAGTTTTTCGAGAACTCGACGTTTTTGGCTGAGTATGAAGCCTTCAAGCTGGTCTGGTTGTAGTTTCCAGTGGAATATGAACCAGCCGGTTTTGGGGTCGCGTGTTCTTCTTAGGCTAACGAGTGAGTGGTCGTAGAGTTTGTAGAGGATTTTGCGGATGGAGTTTATTCTTATTCCTGTTTTGTTAGCGATTTCCTCGTCTGTTATTTCGTCTGAGTTTTTTAGAATCTCAATTAATTTAATCGCGTCTTCTTCACCTAAAGCTTCTGCAACCTTCATCAACATTGCATCATCAATGGTTGATAACATAGTGACCCTTTTGCTCAAACATTGAACACTCGTTTTCTAAATAATATATATGTGACCTTTAATTTAAATCTCTTTTTCCAATCCGAATCAGAAATTCACAATTTTCTTGTCTCTTTTCTGAGGAATTATCCTAACTTTCGCGTCATCGAAGCTTTTTTCTAACTCTTTCCCTTCAAATAAGCGGTCAAGGAACACTGCAAGGCTCGCGCATTCTGAATGAGGTTGATTTCCAACAGCTACATTAAAATCTGAAACTGTTTCTTGGAAGAATTCTCTTGGAACTTTCTGACTTCCTACAATAACCAAAATGTTTTTTCCAGAAGACTTGATTCTCTGCATCACGTTGCTCGTTTGAATGTTTTCTCCGTAGGCTGTTAAGTGAACAACTATCCCGCCTTTTGCCTTCCAATCTTTTACAGCTTTTTTCCATGATGTTCCCATTTCTAAAAAGAATGGTCCTCCCCAGCTTTTTGTTACTTTTTCTGTTGTTTCCTTGATTTTTTCATCTTCTACGTCTGACAATATTATGCCAGTTGCTCCTAGTGCGCGTGCTGTTAACGCAACGTGGGTTGTGAGTCTTGCGTCTCTGCGTGGTCTGTGACCCCACCTTAAAACTACAACTTCTGGCATGTTCTGCATCTCTTCTGGTTAGATTTTCTCGAATTTTCCATTGAACTCTTCTACACGTTTTTTAACTTTTTCTGCGAACCATGGGACTGCCTCGAAAACGATGTTGGCGGAGTTTCCTGTGTATTTTATTGTTTTTACGTCTGTGCTTTTGAATAGCCATGATATGAAGGGCATTGTCTCGTTTGTTGATGGAATGGTGATGGAGGCTTGGACATAGTTTTTCAGCATTTTTAGAATTTCGTTTTTTAGTAGGTCAATGTTGGTTTTGTGAAGGGCTGATATTGGCACAGGGTTTGGGGCTGTTCTTTTTAGGCTTTCGAGTTTCTGGTAGGTTTCTGTTTCAGATATTAAGTCGATTTTGTTTAGGGCTGTTATTGTTGGGATGCCTGATGCGCCTATGCGTTCTATTGTTTCTAAGCAAACTGCAAGTTTTTTGTGGATTGTATGTGTTGGTTCACTCGCGTCTACAACAAGAAGTATGAGGTCTGAGTATATAGTTTCTTCAAGTGTGGAATGGAAAGCCTCTATGAGCGTCAACGGTAAGCGGTCTATGAAGCCTACGGTGTCAGTTAACAGAAATTTCTTTTTTGAGAATTCCACAAGCCTGGTTGTTGTTGAAAGAGTTGTGAATAAAGTGGTATCTACTGGCACTTCTTCCTCTGTTAATGCATTAAACAGCGAGCTTTTTCCGGCGTTTGTGTATCCTGCTAAGGAAATCGAAGAAAAGCCTAGTTCTGCTCTTCTTTCTCGGTGTAAAAGGCGTTTTTCCCGTATTTTCTTTAGCTTTTTACGCACGGTATGAACTTGTTTCTTTACAGCCTCGTAGTAAACATCTACTTCGTAAGCGCCAAGTCCCATGAACCCGGGCTGTTCTTCTTTTTTTGCCAATCTCACTCTTTCTTTTGCGTGGGCTAGTTCGTATCCAAGTCGTGCTAATTGGATTTGTAGTTGTGCTTCGGTGGTTGTAGCTCTTCGCGTGAAGATTTCAAGAATTAACTGGAAGCGGTCGATTACTTCCACGCCTGTGGCTTTTGCCAAATTATATGACTGGACAGGTTTGAGTGGGTTATCAAAAATTACCTTTTGGGCTCCTGTTTCTTTCACGAGTTCTGCTAGTTCTTTGACTTTTCCAGCGCCTATCTGATAACGTGAGTCGCCTTCTCGAGTTTGTTCCATCTTTCCAACAACTATGTATCCTGCTGATTCAGCTAAGTTTTTGAGTTCTTCTAGGCTTGACGGTTCAAAAGCTCTTCGTCGTTGAACTATGATTGCTTTCGTTCGGTTTTATCCTCCTCTTTCTCCATGTCTTTTTTGTTAAGTTGGATTAAGTCGCCTAATGTTAATTCACGAGTTGATGGTTTCGAAATTTTTGTTTGTGGAGCCTTTTCTTCTGATGCTGGAATTAATAATTTGACTTTGAGAGCGTGCTCAAGTTTTGTTGCAAGCACGTTGTCTGGTTTGATTTTTCCAGTTTCGATTTTTCTCAGTACTGAGACTTTTTCGTTTATTTTTTTGCCTAGTTCTTCGTGAGAAAGTCCAAGTTTTTCTCTTGCTTGTCTTATTTTTGAGTCAAAGTTTTCTGTGAGCTCCAACCCCGCGTCTACGGTTGTTTCTGTTGTTTTTTTACTTTGAGTTCTGAGCGGTTGAAGTGTTGCTTTAGGTTTCGGTGTTACAGCCTTCGGTTTTGTTTCTTCCCAGATGATTGTTCCGTGTTTGGAGCATTCGTTACATACTGTTAGCTTGGCTCCTTCAATTATGGCTCTGAGGGGTTTGCCGAAGATTTTGCGTCCGCAGACTTCGCACCGCAATTGTTGACACGCACCTAAACTGTTTTTATTAGTTTGGTTATGTTTATAGTTTGTTAAATCATGATAGATTGATTGGCGGTGTTGGCGCGTTTGGAAGAGACTCTTAAGCGAATTAGAAGCGTTGCAGATTACCAGTTTGGAAAAGGCATAGGCACAGTGCTTTTTCCGGGGAATGTGGAAATATCTCATTCGCATCGAACTGGCAGAATCCGTTACGTCTATCTGAATGGCAAAAGACTTGCAACGCTTCGTCCAACAGACGGCTTGTTCTCCTTAAGTATCACAGGTGCAAAACGAATCGTTGAAAGTAGATGTTCTGTAAAATACATTGTCATTGTTCAAAATGAAGTTTCAGATGTTATCGCTGAAGGTGGCGACGTGTTCGCAGTGCATGTTTTGAAGGCTGACAGTGACATCCGTCCCAAAGATGAAGTCATTGTTGTCGATGAAAATGGCAAGGTTTTGGCTGTTGGAAAAGCTGTTTTATCTGGCGAAGAAATGAAGGTTTTCAAAAGGGGCGTTGCAGTTAAGGTTAGACATGGCTGTTCAGAATAGAGTTAAGTATATGAGGTTTAAATGGCAATTGTTTAGTGGAAGGTGAACATTGTGCATAGGCGTGTCAGTCCCCGTGAAGCGAAACGCATGATGCAACGCATGGGCATGAGCATGGACGCTATTGAGGAAGTTAAGGAAGTAATCATCAAAACAACAAATAAGGAAATAGTCATTGAAGAGCCAGAAGTGGCTGTTTTGGCTGTTCAAGGACAAAAAATCTATCAAGTGACGGGTGGAAAAATCACTGAAAAAACTGTTGAGCGCAAATTAGCCATACCGGAAGAAGACATAAGACTCGTGGCTGACCAAACAGGAAAAAGCATAGAAGAAGCTAGAAGAGCCTTAGAAGACAGCGGAGGAGACTTAGCTAAGGCTATCCTTTTACTTCAATCATAAGTTCATCAACATTGCTGTTTTCCGTTGCTTTTAAGTGTCATCGCGCATAGTATTCTGAACTGGAGGCTAGAATATTCAGTGTTTGACATAGTCTCTGTCGGAAATTTCAGCATAGACTCAATTGTCTTGCCAGACAGGCGCATGCCCTTCGTTGTTTTAGGCGGTTCTGTTGCTTATGTTTCTTTTGCGGCTAGGCGTTTAGACGCTAGGGTATCTGTTATTTCAAAAGTTGGCAACGATTTTCCAGTTGCTTACTTGTGGTGGCTTCGACAAGAAGGTGTTGACTTATCCTCCGTAGTTAAGGTTGAAAATGTACAGACCACACGTTTTGAACTAAAATATGACAGCGGCTTGTTAACTCGTACCTTGCGGCTTAACGGTAAGGCCCCCGCCATAACTGCTGATGACGTGCCAAATTCTCTGAAAGCCCAAATCATTCATCTTGCACCCATAGCTGGCGAAATAACGTATGAGGTGGCTGAAAAACTGAAAAGCCACGCCGAAGTGTTATCAATTGACCCTCAAGGGTTGGTGCGCACTTTTGACGAAAACGGAAACGTTACTCATGGTTCATTAGCAGATAAGCGCATACTAGAACTCGTAAACATTTACAAGTCCTCTCAAGCCGAGATTATGTCGGTCACAAATCAGTCAGACATCAACTCAGCAGTAAAGGTAATTCATGATTATGGCGTTGAAACTGTAATCGTCACCTTAGGCGCAAAAGGCGCGTTACTATCGATTGAGAACAACGTTTACGACATTCCAGCATGCAAACCAGAAAAAGTTGTCGACCCCACTGGAGCAGGAGATGCCTTCATCGGAGGTTTTCTAGCCGAATATGTCAACGGAGAAAATCATGTGCGATGCGCGTGCGTAGGCTCCGCAATCGCATCTTTTGTCGTTGAGGCTCCTGGTCCAACTTTTTTCGGTGACAAAGAACGAATTTATCAGAGAGCGCGTTTGCTCTATGAAAAAGAAATTAAAGGATAACGTGTATTGTATTGCATTAAAACTGCGAGTATATAAAAAGGGGCGTTAAAATTTGGGGCGAGTTGATAAAGGCGTAAAATGCAGTGTATCCGGCTGTGGTAAGGACGCCGTTCGTTCACTCTCAGCCGAGAAAGTTAGGTCTGCTGGTTTAAAGGTTGGCGGTAGCGAAAAGCGTTCGTACCTATGTAAAGAGCATTATAAAGAGTATAAGAAGAAGACCAAGAAGGACAAGCAGCTTGAGAAATGGCGCTATAGCGCTTAGTGGGAGGAAAGACTATTCATGAGGATACTGCAATTACATTCAAACTTCATTGAGTATAAGCCAGTCCAGAAAGAAATAGCTATGGCAGAAGAAGCCGAAAAAAAAGCAGCTCGCCTTGAAGAAATAGTCGTGCTTTTCACGGCTGTTGAAGAAGGCGACAACGCAACAGTAGCCAAAAAAGCCATCGACGAAGTTTACGCTTTCCTTGAGAAACTGAAAGTAAATCGCATCATAATTTACCCCTACGCCCACTTGAGCAGCAACTTGGCAAAACCCACAGAAGCTCTGAAAATCGTCAAAGCCATGGAGACCTACGCAAAAGAAAAAGGCATAGAAACCTACCGCGCTCCATTCGGCTGGAACAAACAATTCACAATCTCCATAAAAGGGCATCCGCTCGCCGAGCAATCACGCGTAATCTTGCCTGTCAAAGCAAAAGAGGAAAAAGAAGAAAAAGTTTCTGAAGCAGTAAAAGCCGAAGAAAAACTGGAATCTTTCTGGTACATTCTCGAGCCAAATGGAAAAATGACACAAGTAAAAGACTTTAATTTCAAAAAACATGAAAACCTAGAGAAATTTGCAAAATACGAAATTTCAAAAGTGAGAGCCAGCCAACAAATGCCACCACATGTACCCTTAATGAAAAGACTAGAAATAGCTGACTACGAACTCGGAAGCGACCCTGGAAACATTCGTTGGTATCCTAAGGGGCGATTGATAAAGTCTCTGTTGGAGCAGTTTGTCACTGCTAAAATGATCGAATATGGCGCAATGGAAGTTGAAACTCCAGTAATGTATGATTTTCAGCATCCCAGCCTAGCAGATTACATAAACCGTTTCCCAGCAAGACAATATTTACTAAAATCAGAGGATAAGGAACTTTTCCTGCGATTCGCAGCATGCTTTGGGCAGTTCCTCATGGTTCACGACGCACAATTTTCTTACAAGCATATGCCTCTGAAAGTTTACGAGTTAACACGTTACAGTTTCAGGCGAGAAAAAAGCGGGGAAGTTGTAGGTTTAAGGCGACTCAGAGCTTTCACTATGCCCGACTGCCATGCCTTCTGCACAGATTTGGAACAAGTCAAAAAAGAATTTGTGACGCGATTCGAGTTGTGCATACAGATCTTGGAAGAAATAGGTTTACCGAGAGAAAATTATGAAGCAGCGATACGTTTCACAGAAGAATTCTACGAGAAAAACAAAACATTCGTCAACTCTCTCGCGAGAATCTTTGGTAAACCAGTGCTGGTTGAAATGTGGAAAGAACGATTTTTCTATTTTACGCTTAAATGGGACTTCAACTTCGTAGACAATCAAAACAAAGCGGCAGCCCTCTCAACAGACCAGATAGACGTGGAAAACGCCAAAAGATACAACATAACCTACGTGGACGAGAAAGGTGAAAAACAGCATCCTTTGATTCTGCATTGCTCCCCAAGCGGCGCAATAGAAAGAGATGTTTATGCACTGCTAGAAAACGCTTACAGAATACAGCAAAACGGCAAACCACCCATGCTTCCATTATGGCTGTCGCCAACACAAGTGCGCATAATACCCATGTCCGACAAATTCTTAGAAAGTGTTGAAAAAATCGCAAGAAAAATGGAGAAACATTGTATCCGCGTTGATATTGACGACCGCGCATTAACTTTGCAGAAGAGGATCCGCGAAGCTGAGATGGAATGGATTCCCTACATAATTGTTGTAGGACAAAGAGAAATCGAATCTGACATACTTCCCGTGAGGGAAAGAAAATCTGGTAAAATGCGCCAGATGAAACTTGAAGAAGTAATAAAAGAAATTGAAAAGTTAACACAAGGCAAGCCCTTCAAACAACTTCCGCTCCCAAGATACCTCTCAAAAAGACCACAATTCTACGGTTAATGATGAATAAAAATCGCCAATCTTTGCAAAAACTATATCAAACCTTAACTCGATAGATTAGATTCTCCACTTTGGGGGAACAGCTATTGGAAAAAGAACTACTTGTTTACATAGACGGGAAATACTACCCAAAATCACAAGCAAAAGTTTCTGTTTACGACCATGGGCTTCTATATGGTGACGGCGTTTTTGAAGGAATCCGCGCATACAACGGCGTGGTTTTCAGATTGAAAGAGCACATTGACAGGCTTTATCGCTCAGCCCACACCATAATGCTACAGATTCCTGTACCGAAGGAAGAGATGATAAAAATAGTTCTGGAAACTCTGCGAAAAAACAACTTAAAAGATTCCTACATCCGACTTGTAGTCACAAGAGGAGTAGGAGATTTGGGACTTAACCCAAAGAAATGTCCCAAACCTACAATAATTGTGATAACTGACATGATTGCATTGCACAAGAGCGAAGCAAAAGAAAAAGGCGTCACAGCCATGCTTTCTTGGGTTAAAAGAGACCCTGTTGACGCAACAACGCATGAGATAAAGTCGCTAAACTATCTTAACAGTATACTGGCAAAAATTGAAGCAAACATAAGCGGTGTTGACGAAGCCATATGCCTCGACAAAAACGGCTTCATATGCGAGGGTGTCGCAGAAAACATATTCATAGTTAAAAGAGGGAAAATATTCACACCGCCAAGCTACACTGGCGCATTACCAGGAATAACTGCTGAAGCAGTGATGCAGCTTGCCAGAAAACTGGGCTATGAGGTTATTGAGAAGAATATAACACCGTACGAACTGTTTAACGCGGAAGAAGTATTCTTCACGGGAACTGCCGCAGAGATTGTGCCTGTTCGTGAGATAAACAAGAGGACAATAAACAATGGAGTACCTGGGCTAATCACTAAAAAACTAATGGACGCATTTGCTAAAATGGTTCAAGACCCGAAAGAAGGAATTCCCATCTACTAAAAATTATTGAAAAAAGCTGTAAGCTCAGTTTCTTAACTATTTATTTTCATGAACCTTTCGACCTCGTTAAAGGCTTCTTCAAGGGTTTCAATTGGCGGTAGAAACACTCCTCTCACATGTCCAGCACCATAAACAGGGTCAAACCCAGAACCATGTACAAAAAGCACGCCTGTTTCCTTCAACAGTTCCAATACAAATTCCTTGTCCGTTTTCCATTTTTGTCCTACTGCGTGGACTTTTGGAAATACATAAAACGCACCTTCAGGCTTAGCGCAATTTAAACCTTCAATCTCATTCAATCGTTTCCATGCATAATCCCTTCTTTGCTTAAGTTTCTGAACCAGTTTTTTAACATGATCTTGTGGTCCATTCAAGGCAACTACGCCAGCCTTCTGAACTGGAGTGTTTGCACAAAGTCTTATTCGCGCCTCTTTTTCTACGCACTGCTTTAGCTCTTGCAGTTCATCTTTTTGATCATAAAAATACAAGTAACCAAGTCTCCAACCAGTCATTAAATGTGCTTTAGAAAAGCCATTGAGCCCAATTACTGGAACATCCTTAGCTAAGTGAGCTGTGCTGACAAACTTTTTCTCATAAATTATCTGGTCGTAAATTTCATCCGACAAAACTGGCAAATCATGTTCTCCAGCCAAGTCCAATATCTGTTTCACGATTTTTTCATCATACAGTGCACCGCATGGATTGTTAGGGTTAATTATTGCAATTGCACGGGTTTTCCTTGAAACTTTCCTTTTCAAATCATCAATGTCCGGTTGCCATAGCTCCTCTTCGACAGTTTTGTAGGTAACTGGTTTTCCGCCAAAAAACTTAGCGTATGAAATGTAAGGCGGATATGTCGGTCCGGGAAGAAGAATTTCATCTCCAACATCAATAAGCGCAGCCATGACCATTTGGATGCCTTCAGAAATTCCTTGAGTAACAATAACATCTTCTGCAGAAATGTCAACACCATTAACTCGTTTTTCCTTTTGACTTATGGCTTCTCGAAGTTCTGGTATGCCTTCAGAAGCTGAATAAGCGTTTTCGCCTTCTTCAACAGCTTTTATCAATGCTTGTTTGATATGTTGTGGCGTATCAAAGTCGAATGCGACTGGGTCCCCTATGTTTAGATAGAAAATTTTCTTTCCAGTCTTTGCGACCTGTCTTGCGTGAACGATAACATCACGTATGGCATATTCGATGGTGCGTACTCTTTCAGTAACCTTTATGTTAGTCAAATTACTCATCCCTTTCAGAATCACCGCTTCTATTTTCTGCAAAAATAAAGCTTATGGATGAATTATGAGATGCGAAATGTTGTTGTAGCTTCTACTCCTTCTTTCGTGGCAACCGTTATCACCACGTCCGTGTCTGGATAAGCTTCCCAATTAAACTGGCATAAAAGAACGGCGATTTCGCTTGGTTTTATGATTGTCTGGTTTTCTGGCACTATGTCTTCTGCTAGAACTGTTTGGTTCTGAAGCATTATCGTTACCTTTGACACCGTAAGATTCCATAGCGAATAGCTTAAACTTTCAATAGTTATATTCAGATATTTAGCCACGCCGAACTCTGCGGTAGTAACCTCTGTTATGTTAAGTTCCGCCACTGGAAGAGTGAAAGTGAAATTGAATACATATTCTTCTGCGGTTTTATTTGCCAGAACATAAACTGTCAAAGTCAGATTTCCGCCAGCACGGCTTGACCAGTCCGAAATATTACAGTAAAATACCTGCATCGAACTCGAGTTTAATAATCCATACGGTAATTGCGGATTTGCCATCGTGCCATTTATTAATTCTCCTGTCTCTGCAACTACTATCTTTGTTATGTTAATAGCGTCAAGCGAAGACGCATGGTTCTGCAAAGTAATGTTAACATGGATTCTATCTTGCAAGTTGAAAGTTTCATTTTCGTTGAGAATCTTGACAATAATTGGTGGCGGTGTTATAGTGGTAAAGTTTATCTCAATTTCCTGCAGCATGTAAGCTTTCACTTCAATTTTTTTTCCTCTTGTTTCTGTCCAGTTCCAGTCAAACTTGAAAACAGACGACTGATTAGCTTCTAAGCCTACGAAATAGTTATTCGTGATGGTTGTTTCGTTTTCTGGAGTGCATGTGATCATTGTAACATTAACATAGTTGTTCGTCTCTGCAAGATTAAATATTGTTACATTGAAATGGTCTGTATAATCTTCGTTGAAAGTAACCTTTTCAATTCGTGGATAAACTTGCTGTAGTTCAAGTTCTTTTATGAACCGGTATCCTTCATTTGTTTCAATCATTACGTTAGCCTTTTTTAAGCCATGCCAGTTACCAGTGAAATTGAAACTTATGGAGGTTTCTGTGACTTCGTATGGAAGTGTAGGCGACTTTAATACAATGTCATCTATTCCTGGAATGTCAATCCAGTTGACTGTCAAGTTGATTTCAGAGCCTGCGGCCATAGCTAATGATAAACTAAAGTTCTTGAATGAAATTCTTGGATAGAAATATGGAGTGACGTATAGTTTGACGAGCGGTAATCGTTTTTCTTTATTTGCTGCTGGAGCATCTGAAGAAAAGACGCTTACAATAACCGTTTCACCACCGTGGTCACCAGCAAATCTTCCCCAAGTCACATTTTCGCTATCTATTTGCACTTTAGAACATATTATATTTATGAGTTGCCCTTTTTGAACGACTATTCCGTCTTTAATTGAAGGTTCTGCCTCAATTACGTCATAAAGTGCAGATTGCCCCTTTAAGCTAACGGTGATTCTTGTTATCGTCGCATTTGAGGGAGAATAGGATGGATTCAAAACACCAACTTTGAACCATGCCGCATTATATTTATCAAAGTAAACATCTGTTATCGTTAGAGTTGTTCCTTCTGGGAGGTCAGTGAATTGTGGGATTGTGAACATGTAAGAGATTATGCCGCCTAATATTGCAGATAGAATCATGAGAAGTATAATTATAATGGTTGAAACCGCTTTTGTATTGTTGAGTATACGCATTTTCGTTTTCCCTCTGAATTATGGATGTTGTTGTATCTCATATTCTTAGAGGTAAATAAGCGTTCTCTTCAATGCTTGTTTTGCGTTAAATTAACAGTAAGCTTAAATCTATTCTGTTTTTAGTAGTTAATCCACATTCAGAGGGGAGTATTATGACAAAGTGTGATGTGCTCGTAGTCGGCGCTGGAATCTTAGGCTTATCAGCTGCTTATCACATAAAAAATAAGAATCCTAAATTGAACGTTTTAGTTGTCGACAAATTAGGTGCTGCTGGTCAAGGTAGCACTGCAAAAAGTGCGGCGGCTTTCCGTTGCCTTTTTTATTCTCGCACAAACTTTGCCTTAGCTGATTCTTCTGTTGAATTTTATAAGTATGCGCAGAATGATTTGGGCTATGATTTGAAACTGCGTTGGGCTGGATATCTTTGGCTTTTTGACGATAATGGATACAAGAAAATGCTTCCGGTTTTGAAGGATTTAGCTAACAAGGGCTTTGAGTACAAAGAGTATGATGGAAGTGATTTGGCTAAAAAACTTGATATGCAGACGGACTTTACTGGTGACGAAGAAGCGCAAATGATGGGTTTAGGAAATGTTTACAAAGGAATACTCATTCCAAAAGCAGGTTTCATAGATGTTGATTCTCTCGTGAAATTTTACGAATCTGAGTTTTTGAAACTTGGAGGAAAGATTCAATACAACACCGAAGTTACAGAACTTATTGTGGAGCCACGCCAACCATTTGGTATGCCTGGCGAGCCGTATTTCTGGCAAGATGCAATAGTTACGGGCGCAAAAACTAATAAGGGTCTCGTACGAGCTGAAAAAACAATAGTCGCGGCAGGCGCTTGGTCTCCTCTACTTTTAGACCCGCTTGGAATTGACTGTTTTATTAAGGCTAAGAAAAGGCAAGTTTTTTCAGTTAAGGCGAATACCGAGGCTCTTAGAAAACTGCTTTTTACAAATGAATTCACAAATGCAGGGTGTTTGCCGTTCACAATTTTTCCAAAGCCTTCTGCTTACATTCGACCCAATCCTGAAGAAGAAGCGTTTTGGCTGGCGTATGCTGATGAATTTCCAAGAGCTTTCAAAATTGAGGATAATCCTGAACCAGAAGAGAATTACTACCAGTATGGGTTATATCAAGTTACAGTCAAATATTTCCCTCAGTTTTCTGGTTGTCAGCCTTTTTCAGCTTTTGCTGGTTTATATGAGATAAATACTATTGATGGACAACCTCTGGTTTTTGAAGAGAACGGCGTGATAGTTGTAGGCGGCGCAAGTGGAAGTGGCATAATGAAAGCTGATGCTATAGGCAGAATTGCCGCTGCATTATACAGTGGCGAGGAATACGCGTTGCTTTATGATGACAGAAAATTCAAAGTCAGCGATTTAGGCTTGAAACATAGAAACGTCGAACCAGAAAAATTAGTTATTTAGCCTTATTAGTGGTTAAATTTATCTACTTTCAAGTAGATACTCAGCACTATCTGTGGAGAAGATGGGCATGTTTGGTTGGACCGGAACTTTTTTGCAAGTAAATCTCAACAAAGGTAAGGCTGTTGCTAACCGTTACGAAGCTAGTTTAGCCAAAAATTTCCTTGGCGGCAGGGGATTTGCTGTCAAAATTCTGTGGGATAAACTCAGGTCAGGAATTGACCCTCTGTCACCTGAAAACGTGCTGGTTTTTGCGACTGGTCCATTAACGGGTTTGTCTCTTCCGAGTAGTGGTAAGCTTATTGTGGCTTCAAAAAGCCCCTTAACGGGCGGTTATGGAGATGGAAATATTGGGACTCTTGCTGCGGTTCAGATGCGTAAGGCTGGTTATGATGCTGTAATAATTGAAGGCAAAGCTAACAAACCAATCGTTCTGCTCATTCGAGACGCAACAGCGGAATTTCTTGATGCGAAAGACTTGTGGGGTTTAAACTCGTTTGAAACTGAAAAGAAATTGAGAGAACTTTATGGACGCACAGCAGGCATTCTCTGCATCGGTCAAGGCGGAGAAAACCTGGTAAAGTTTGCAAACATTGTATGTCAAGAGGGACGTGCTGGTGGAAGACCTGGAATAGGCGCTGTCATGGGTTCTAAAAATTTGAAAGCTGTCATTTTCATTGGTTCGCGCGAAATACCTGTAGCTCAACCTAAGGAAATGAAGGAACTTGGCGCAGAAGGCTACAGAGAAGTCATGACTAAACCGAACTATGCTTTTTGGAAGCGTCAAGGCACGATGATGACAATCGAATGGAGTCAAGAAAACAGTGTTCTCCCAACATTCAATTACCGCGAAGGCGTTTTTGAAGAAGCTGACAAGATAGGCGGTTTTGCGATGGAGAAGCTGAAGATCGCTAATCGTGGCTGTCCACAGTGTAACATGACTTGCGGGAATGTTGTTAAGGGTTCTGATAAGAAAGAGTCTGAGCTTGATTACGAAAACGTTGCCATGTTAGGTTCAAATATTGGTTTGGTTAGCCTTAAGCAAGTTGCGGCTCTCAATAGGGCTGCAGACGAGTTTGGGTTGGATACTATTTCACTGGGTAACGTGATTGGTTTTGCCATGGAAGCGTCCGAAAAGGGACTGTTAACAGATAAGATTTCTTGGGGTAAATTCAAAGACACAAAGGCTCTAATCGAGGATATAGCCTACAGACGCGGCTTAGGCAGATTGCTGGCTGAAGGTGTCCGTTTTGCTGCAGAAGAAATTGGTAAAGGCTCAAAACGCTGGGCTATGCATGTTAAAGGCTTGGAAATTTCTGCTTATAATTGTCATTCAACACCCGCGATGGCTTTGTCATACGCAACAAGCTCCATTGGAGCCCATCATAAGGATGCTTGGGTAATTTCTTGGGAAGTTAAAGTTGGACGCGAAAGTTACAGTGAAGAAAAAGTTGACAAAGTCATTGAGCTTCAACGTATCCGAGGAGGAGTGTTCGAGTCCTTAACTGTCTGTAGACTTCCATGGGTTGAGGTTGGCTTCGAGCTTGAATGGTATCCAAGATTCTTGTATGCAGCAACTGGACTGGAGATGAACTGGGACAACCTAAACTTGATTGCTGACCGCATATTCAACTTGACTCGTGCCTTCTGGATTCGTGAATATGGCAAAAGCTGGAGCAAAGAGATGGATGTTCCACCAGCAAGGTGGTTTGAAGAACCCTTAACTAAAGGCGCTTTAAAAGGCGCGAAACTTGACAGAGCAAAGTACGATGTTATGCTGCAGAGATACTATAAGAAGCGCGGTTGGGATGAACGCGGGATACCAACAAAAACAACATTAGACAAGTTAGGGTTGAAAGATGTTGCAAAGCAGTTGGGAAAACGCGTAAAATTGTACGAATAAAAACTGAAATTAAAATAGGAAAATTGCTGGTTTAGTATGCTCTGGCGAAGTAGACTACTTCTTTTGCTTTTTCTCCGCAATATATGCATTCCGTGAATGTTTTCTCTTTTTTTAGGGGCACGATTCTGATTGTTGCGCCTGTTTCTTCCTTTATCTTTTCTTCGCATTCTGGACTTGAGCACCAGCATGCTCTGATGAATCCGCCCTTTTTCCTCAACACTTTCTTGAATTCGCTGTAAGTTTTCACTGTTGTGATATTTTCTTCCAAGAATTTTCGGGCTTTATTAAAGAGGTTTTTCTGAATTTTTTCCAACAACTCTTCTACAGCATTGAGTACTTTTTCTTCTTTGACTGCTACTTTTTCGAACGTGTCTCTTCTGGCTAATGTTACTTGCTTCTGTTTCACGTCTCTGGGACCAATCTCTATTCTTACTGGCACGCCTTTCAGTTCCCACTCGTTGAATTTCCATCCCGGCGTGTATTCTGCTCTATCGTCCAAAACAACTTGTATGCCTTGCTTCTGCAATTTTTCATAAATTTGTTGTGCTTTTGCTAAGATTTCTTTGGAGTTAGCGTCCTTGTAAGGTATTGGCACTATGGCAACTTGTATCGGTGCAACTCTTGGAGGCAGCACCAATCCCTTGTCGTCGCCGTGCACCATCACCAGTGCACCTATCATTCGCGTTGAGAAGCCCCATGATGTCTGCCAGACATACTGCTCTTTTTCGTCTTGGTCGAGGAATTTGATTTTAAACACTTTCGAAAAGTTTTGGCCTAGCTGGTGCGATGTGCCCATTTGTAAGGCTTTTCCGTCCGGCATTATTGCTTCTAAGGCTGTTGTGTAAAGGGCGCCTGGAAATTTTTCGCTTTCTGATTTCTTTCCTGTGAGCACCGGAATTGCGAGGTAGTTTTCCATTACGTCTTTGTATTCGTTTAGGATTTGCATTACTTCTTGGTCTGCTTCTTCTTTTGTAGCGTGGGCAGTGTGTCCTTCTTGCCATAGGAATTCTCTGGTTCTTAGGAAAAGTTTGGTTCCTTTCGTGTCCCATCTTATTATGTTGCACCATTGATTGATTTTTATTGGTAGGTCTCTCCAACTTCTAATCCACTTAGCAAATGTTGCGTACATTATTGTTTCAGATGTCGGTCTTAGGGCGAGTTTTTCTTCTAGAGGTGTATCTCCACCCATCGTTACCCATGCAACTTCCGGTGTGAAACCAGCAAAATGCTCTGCCTCTTTTTTGAGAAAACTTTCGGGTATGAATAGTGGGAAGTACACGTTTCTATGTCCAGTTGCCTTTATTTTTTCGTCGAAGATTTGTTGGATTTTTTCCCAGATAGCGTATGAGTGTTCGCGGAATATCATGCAGCCTTTTACAGGAGCGTAATCTGCCATTCCTGATTTTACGATGACTTGGGTGTACCATTCTGAGAAATCTTCGGATTTTTTTACTGTAACGCCTACGTCTGACATGGTCATCTCTCTCCTTTTTCTTTAGTGGTTGAATATAATTCTAGTGTAGAACAGATTCTTATGTGGGTTAAGTTTCGAGAGAATTTAGCAATGTGGAACACAATCGCCCATTTTAACCACTTTCCAAAACAATGCTGAATCAAGCTATTAAACGTTTTCTTCTTTTAACTTTGGGATTGTGCTTCTTGTTGAGATGCATAAGTGTTTTAACCGTTCTCATCTAAATTTGAATGTATTCCAAGCACAGACTGGAATGGCGTGAATTAAAATTGAAGGCAATTCTTGTTATTGGAGACGGAATGGCTGACAGACCAGTGAAAGAGTTAAGTTGGAAAACCCCTTTGGAAGTAGCGCACAAGCCGGCGATGGATAAAATTGCAAAGACTGGAATCTGCGGCATAATGGATGTTATTGCACCGGGCATACCGCCTGGGAGCGACACAGCTACGTTGGCGTTGCTTGGTTATGACGCAGTGAAGGTTTATTCTGGAAGAGGAGCTTTCGAAGCTATTGGTTCAGGAATAGACGTTTTGCCGGGCGATGTGGCTCTTCGATGTAACTTTGCAACGGTCGACGATGAATTTGTTGTCTTGGACAGACGTGCTGGCAGAATCGCGAACGAGGACGCTTCCAAACTTGCTGAAAGTCTCCAAAAAATCAAACCAACTGGGTCATCAGTCAAAATCGTATTCAAAAACACTGTTCAGCATCGTGCAGCTCTTCTTCTCCGAGGACCTAAATTATCAACAGCCGTGGGCGACTCTGACCCTGAAAAAGTTGGAGAAAAAGTTCTAGAGATCAAAGCTTTGGACAACACTTCAGAAGCGAAGCGAACAGCCAAAATCCTTAATGATCTCCTACAAAAATTTCATAAAATACTGCAGGAGCATCCAATCAACGAGAAAAGAGTAAAACATGGATTGCTACCAGCTAATGCAATTTTATGTAGAGGCGCCGGCACTGTTCCGAATATTAAGCCTTTATCTGAAGTTTATGGTGTTAATGCGGCATGTGTATCTGCGGTTTCCTTGATTAAAGGCGTTTGCAAGGTTGCTGGAATGAAACTGGTAGATGTTAATGGAGCCACGGGAACACCTCAAACTGACTTCATGGCTAAGGCTAAAGCCACTGTTCAAACGTTAAAAGCAAATGATCTTGTGCTTTTACACGTGAAAGCGCCAGATGTTCCTAGTCATGATGGAAACGTTAAGCAGAAAATTGCGGTAATCGAAAAAATAGACCAAATGCTAGGCTATTTACTTGAGAAGGTAGATTTGAACGAGACTTATTTGGCTGTAACTGCCGATCACACAACATCCTCTCTCACGCGAAATCATGAAGGCGACCCCGTTCCAGTAGCAATAACTGGACCATACATTCGCTGTGACGATGTCACTGAATTTGGCGAGAGAACCTGCGCAAAAGGCGGCTTAAACCGAATAAGAGGTATTGATTTAATGCCTATCTTGATGAATTTAATTGGTAAAACCCGAAAATTTGGAGCGTGAAATGTTACTGAACTAATATTAATCGCCATTCTCGGTAATCTGTTATGACTTTGACGTATCCTTTTAGAATGTCATCTACTTCTGTATTTCCTGTGTCAACTCGCAAAATGTTTCCTTCAATACTTTGAAGCTTACTTTTAGTTGCTACAACAATTATTCGTTGCTTTCCAACACGCTTAATGATTTTAGGGCTTATCTGCTGATTTCCCCTTCCAAGAAGAATTCCTTGACGCCCAATAGGTGAGAGAACAATCCAAGTATTCCTCCAATCTTTTACCTCTTCCAGAATTCTCTTCTCATCAACATCCAACACGATTTTGCCTTTCTTGTAAATGTCTACACCCAGCACCGTTTTTGCTACGCCTAGTAATTCGGCTATGCGTTTGATTGTAGTTCCAGGACCCAGTATGTATGTGGCGTTTGGTTGCATTTCTTCAATTATGAAACGTGCTATTGCTGTCTGATTCTCTTTTTCGTCAATCGTTTCTGGGCTTACTTGTTTGCTTCCTTGAATTCGCATTGGAACAAACGGTCCTTTCAGAAAACCGTGTAGCTTAACAGCGAAAGTGTCGCTTCGGATAGCCTTCTCGTCTGCGTCAATGATTTCGAACTCTGCAATTTCCGCTTGCTTATCAGCAAATATTAAAACCACGTCTGCAGCGTCTCGAGGACTTACAGCAAAAACACCGCTATACATTTTAACTCCAGAAGGCACGCCCAAAACTGGCACTTCAGTGGTGCCTTGCATAACATCCAAAATGTCTGTGGCTGTGCCATCTCCGCCAACAAAAACTATCAAATCTACCTCCGCCTTAATCAAAAGTTTAACAGCAGCTTTCGTATCTTCTGCGGTGGTTTCCTTCCCTATGTTCATAGGTAAAATTTGAACTGGAAAATTCGCTTGCTCTGCCTCATTTTCGCCCATGATTCCCGGGCAAGTCAAAATCTCTATTTGCCTATTTTCCATGTTTTCCTTTAGTTTCCGCAGAAATTCTATGGCTCTTTCCGGCGCTACTGGTTCTGCGCCTCGTGTAATCGCTTCTTCCAGAACACCATTTGTGCCTTTCAGTCCAACCTTGCCGCCCATACCCGCAATTGGGTTAACAATAAAGCCCAGTTTCATTGCTTGTCAGTGACAAGATTTATTGCGCAAGCTTTAAACTATTTTGATGAACAAGGAGTGCCAGTCTAAGTGAAGTTTCCGCCTACTGGAACGTTCTCAATTCTTGCTATTTCACCTAACCGTGAACTGATGGGGGTTGCCACCGCTACAGGAGTAAAATCGGTTGGCGATAGAGTTCCCCACGCAAAACCAGCCGTGGGTGTTGTGGCAACGCAAGCCTATACAAACGTGGCTTACGGCATTAAAGGCTTAGAACTGTTGACAATGGGTTTAACCCCTAAAGAAGCCCTAGAAAAGCTTTTAGCAGAAGATGCTGAAAATGAACTGCGACAAGTTGCGATTATGGATTTTAAAGGAGAAAAAGCGGTTTTCACAGGTGCTAAAGCTCCGAAATGGCATGGAGAGATTATAGGCGAAAACTACGTTGTTATTGGAAATTTGCTTGCGGGAAAAGAAGTCTTGAGGAGTATGGCTAAGGAATTTGAAACTTCTAGTGGAAGCCTAGCCCAGAGAATGACAAATGCTTTGAAAGCTGGAAGCGAAAGTGGCGGAGATAGAAGAGGCGAAATTTCAGCCGCACTGATTGTGATTAGCGCAGAAAAGGTGGAAGCAAATTTACGAGTTGACATCGCTGAAAATCCAATCGAAGAACTGCTCCGCAAACTTGATACTTTACAATTAAAATTATGATTCGTACGTTTTTCTTTTCTGAAAATTCTTATATCTCTCAGATTCTAACATCCTTTTCTCTTCAAATAACTGGAGTATTGCTAAATGTCTAAAAAGAACATGAAAAGAATTCTCATAACGGGCGCCACTGGACAAATCGGCTCAGAATTAACAATTGAACTACGAAAGAGGTATGGTGGAGATAACGTTGTTGCGGCTGGACATAAACGAAAACCTAGTGGTAAACTTTTGGAATCCGGTCCCTTCGAGTTTATCGACACTTCTGACCGTGAAAGTATCAAGAAAATTGTCGAAAAATATGAAATTGACACAATTTACCATTTAGCAGCAGTTCTCTCAGCCACCGGCGAAGAAAACCCGCAACTTGCTTGGCACGTTAACATGGACGGACTTTACAACATGCTTGAGGTTGCAAGAGAACAAGATGTGACCAAAGTTTTCTGGCCAAGCTCCATCGCCGTTTTCGGTCCAGAAGCCCCACGCGTTAACACTCCTCAAAACACCGTGTTGATTCCGAGAACTATGTACGGCGTAACTAAAGTTGCTGGTGAATTGTTGTGTAATTATTATTTTGCCAAGTTTGGTTTGGATGTACGAAGTGTTCGCTATCCGGGTATAATAAGCAGTGAGACTCCTCCAGGCGGAGGCACTACTGATTATGCTGTGGAAATATTTTACGAAGCGATTAACAAGAAACGGTACACTTGTTTTGTGAGGGAAGACACGGTTTTGCCTATGATGTATATGCCCGACTGTCTAAAAGCAGCCATTGACCTCATGGAAGCTGACCCTTCAAAAATTAAGTGCCGCACGAGCTACAACTTGAGTGCGATAAGTTTTTCTGCTGGTGAGTTAGTCGCAGAAATACGAAAATACATTCCTGATTTCAAAGTAGAGTATAAACCCGACTTCAGGCAAAAGATTGCGGATTCTTGGCCTATGTCAATAGATGACAGCGCGGCACGCAAAGATTGGGGCTGGAAACCCGCCTACGATTTGGCTTCCATGACGAAGGACATGATAGAAAAGTTAACAAGAAGATTAGCAAGTGAGTTTTAGCCTAGAAAGAGTTAAGAGAACCTTAGCAATTTAGGGAAAAGTGGTGTTGAAAATGCGAAATCCAACAGCATTCTTGCGTGAAGAATATGAAGAGTTAGTGCGAAATGAGCTTGACTGGAAAATCCGTGTTTTGCAAGGTCCAAGCACACCTTGGTGTAATGTTGAAGGAAAAAAAGTCCTAATGTTTTGCTCAAACAATTATCTTGGATTGAGTAATCATCCGAAATTGAAGGAAGCAGCAATAAAAGCTGTTCAAACACATGGTGCCGGCTCTGGTTCAGTTCGACCGATTGCTGGGACAATGGACATACATGTAGAGCTTGAAAAGCGCCTTGCCAAGTTCAAACGTGCTGAAGCTTCGCTTGTTTACCAGACAGGCTTTGCAGCTAATGCAGGCTTAATTCCTCAACTGGCTGGCAAAGGCGACTTGATAATAAGCGACGAACTAAACCATGGCAGCATAATAGACGGTGTTAGGCTTTCGCACGCCGAGAGAGCTGTTTACAAACACTCGGATTTGGAAGACTTGCAACGGGTTCTGGAAGAAGCAGAGAAACACCAGCCGCCATACAGGAGGATACTGATAATTACTGATGGCGTTTTTTCCATGGACGGCGACATAGCACCATTAGACGGAATTGCAAAGCTGGGCGCAGAACACGGCGCAATGGTTTACGTGGATGATGCTCACGGAGAAGGTGTGCTAGGCGAAGGTGGACGAGGCATTGTTACCCATTTCAAGCTTAGCCGCGACAAGGTTCATGTAGAAATGGGAACTTTTTCCAAAGCGTTTGGTGTTGTCGGCGGCCACGTTTCCGGCTCGCAAGACTTGATTAATTTTGCCTATAACAAATCACGAACTTGGCTTCTAAGCGGATCACATCCGCCTGCAGTTGCGGCTGCCTGTATAGCTGCCATCGATGTTCTGGAGCAAGAACCACAGCATGTGCAAAGGCTCTGGGAACACACGCGGTATTTCAAAAAGGCCATGAAAGATCTTGGCTTTGATATTGGTAACAGTCAAACGCCTATAACGCCAATTATAGTTGGCGAAAGTGGTGTAGCCAAAAAACTGAGTGCGCGGCTCTTTGAGGAAGGCGTTTTTGCTTTGCCTATTGTCTATCCAATGGTTGCAAGAGATAAAGCCCGCATACGGACAATCATGAACGCTGCGTTAACTCGGGAAGACTTAGATTTCGCCATAAACGCATTCGAGAAAATCGGAAAAGAACTGCACATAATTTAGTCCCTTTTCTTATCTATTTTTGATTTTTCCATGCGTTTAAGTGGAAAATGGATATAAGAACTACCAAGAGACTTTTACGCGAGGAGATTTGGATTAAGCTTGAAAGGAATGGTATTGCAAGGTTTCCACTTCCGTGCTATGGGCGTATTCCAAATTTTGCCGAAATGAGTACGTAAAGAAAAAGAGTGAACTAATATACGAAAGGCTATTTTTCTGCTTTTCAAACAAGCGCTGTTGTTGCAAATAATCAGAGTAACAACAATAGATAAGAAAAAAGTGTTCATCTTTTTGCGAGAAGTGGCTGAACGCCGTAATTTAAACTACCGATACTTTTCATGTTAAATAGCGTCGAACTGGAATATAGGCATCTTCGGCTTATTGGAGATTATAGTGGTCTTATCGAGGATTTGTATATGGCTTGATAGGCCATTTCCTTCTTTCCTTCAGCTTCTATGATTCCCTTATGAAGTCTCTTTGCATCCAAGGGGCAGCTCTTTGCTACTTCTCGTACAAACTTTCTTAAATCGTCCTCGTTAAAACCACAGCTTGTCGTAAGTTCTTCTATGATTTGTTGGGCAATTTCTGTGTCGCCGTAACAGCTTGAGCTTAGTTCTTTCCGCATAGTTTCCAAAACATCTGGGTCTATGCTACACTGAGCGCTCAACTTTTTTGACCATTTGCTGCTCAACATTTTCACTTCCAATTATGAATTAATAGTATAGTAAGAAGGCTCGACCATTTAAATATTAACCTTGGTTAGCGTAGTTTTTCTAAGGTCTTGTTTACCTCTTCTAACCCAAGTTTCTGAAGAGCCTCTGTTTTTGGTATGCCGTTTTTGTCCCAGCCAACTGCCTCATAATACCTGTTCTTGTATTCTTCAACGGCGGTTTTGTCGGTGGCTTTTCCTTTGTAAGGTCCAGAAGGCAAGGGTTCATAGAATCTAGAAGGGTTGTCATCGTGAATTTTTGGGTTCCATTTCAAGTCTGGACCGCCTAGGAGTAGCATAGCCCTCTGCAGCTGCAGTATTTTCAGTGCTTTAGAACTGCACCATTCTTCGCGTGTTAACTTCAGACCTGTGACTGCTTCATAGAAATCGAATCTGAGGTTACGTGGTATTCCGAAACTGTTGAAGTTGCAGTACACGCCTGAATCATTGAAGATTTCCATTAGTTCGCTTCCGCCACTGTCTAGTGGCAATCCGGCTGTGGATGTGTGGTCTCCACCTTGTACTGAGCAAGCGTAAGAGATGATTTCTGGGTAGTCTTTGCCGCTGCGTATGCCGTGGGCGCCTATTCCTATGCCCTTAGACTGCACAGCGTAAGGCAGCGCGTCTACGTTTTTCATTTTTCCAATTTTAAGTGCGGCACGGTAGGTTCCTTCAGCCAGTAAGTCGCCTATTCCTTCTCTGAAAGCGATTTTTTTGATTAATGCCGAAAAGGCTTCAGCATCGCCCCATTTAAGTTCTATACCATCCAAATCTTTCTTGGTTAATATTTCTCTCTGGAAAAGTTCAGTAGCAAAACCCAACACGTTTCCTGTTTGGATGCCGCACAAACCTAAATCGTCAATAAGCGATGAGAGAAACACGTTTTCTTCTGGCGTGAAAACTCCCAAGTTTGGACCTAAGTAGGCTTGCATCTCATAGTCTGGATTATCCGTTATAGCTCCTTTGAATTTACCACTCTTAACAACAGCAATTTTTAGACAGCATGTCGGACAGCCAAAATCACTCCAATACTGCTTAACCCAAACTCTGTTCTCAAATTGGTCAACGCCGAAGCTTTTTTCGTCATGCCATTCATCCTGCCAATTTCTGACAGGTTCGGAGCTTGTCTTTGCACCTACTTCGTAGCCGCCTGAACCTGTTCCCCATCGTCTCCAAAGGTCATTATCGTAAGCATTGTTATTTACAACTTGAATGAGCCGTTTAACCTTTCTTACGTCAGCAACATCTGGTAAAGGTCCAGTGCCCTTAACCGCTATTGCCTTCAACTTTTTTGAACCCATGACTGCACCGTAACCGCCATAACCCGCTGCGTGAGACCATTTTGCTGCAACAACTGCTGTTCGCACTTTGTTCTCTCCCGCTGGACCAATATAGAGCAGTGATGGTTCTTTCCATTCACCATAAAGCGGGTGACGCTTTTTCAAAAGTTCTCTGCACTCTTTTGTTAGGATTGTAACTGTTCGTTTTGCATATTTGCCCCAAATGTGGCTTGCGTCTCTAATTTCAACATCCGAATCTTTAACAAACAAGTAAACAGGCTTTTCTGACGCGCCAGTAACGATTATGCCATCGTAACCTGCGCATCTTAACTCAACGCCGAATTCTCCGCCAACAGTTGAGCCTACGACACCGTTGCTCTGTGGCGATTTGCCTGAAACGCAAATTCTTCCGCCTGGAAAGTATCCAGTTAATGGTCCTGTTAAAAACAAGAGTATGTTTTCTGAACTTAATGGGTCTACTTTTTCCCATTTGTTGCCCAAGCGGTCCCAGAGAATTTTGGCAGCTAAACCTCTGCCGCCAACGTAATCTTTCAGAATTTCATCATCAAAGTTTGTTTCTTTAATTTTGTCACTTGAAAGGTTTACTTCAAGAAATTTGCCGGCATATCCCAGAATCACAAGTATTCCTCCGCTTGTTCTCCATACATTTTGAGGGCTAAGTTTCTGGTTATTTCTTCTGGCGTACGCGCGTAAAGCTTGAATGGACGGTCTCCTCTTGGAACTTTTTTTAGTACATTCCACCCTCCTTCTTGGCACACTTTTACGCATTGGGGGTCGCCGTTGCACAAATCGCAAATCACTACGTGCTTTTCTGTTGGATGCATGTGTGGGATTCTTCCCGGGCAAGCGTCTATGCATTTGCCGCAAGCAATGCATGCTTTGTTTTTCACCAAAACTGCGCCTGTTTTCTTGCTTATTGATAGTGCTTTTACTGGGCAAGCTTTTACGCATGGATAATCTTCGCATTGAGAACAGAGATGTGGAAATTCTGCGCCGGGAACTAACATGAACACTCTTACTCGTGAAGCTTCTGGCCATATGCGTTTTTCGTGGAAAAGTGAACATGCAATTTCGCATTTTCGGCAACCGCTACATTTTGAAAGTTCTCTTGCTATCCAGATTGGCTCTTTTTTAGCTGTCAATCTCTATCCTTTCCTAAAAGCTTGTAGAAATTTTCTGTAACTTTGCAGCAATTTAAATGTGACGCTTGATTGAGTGATAACAACCTCTTTAAGCATATTATCCTAATTCAGTGTTCAAAGGAGAAACTTTCCAGTTGCAGTTCGACGACATCATCAAATGGATGACAAGTCTTTCAACCCAATACGGATATTTTGGAATTTTCTTAATCAGCTTAATTGGTGCGTTATCTATTTTTTTCCCAATTCCATATACTGTCATTATTTTCACGTTGGGAGGACAGTTTGAGCCCGTTTGGATTGCACTTGCAGCTGGAACTGGCGCGGCGATTGGTGAGTTTTCAGGGTATCTGCTTGGCATCGGTGGCAGAAAAGTCATAAGCGAAAAGTACAAGAAAAAAATGGCTTTTCTCGTGAAAGTCTTCAACAAGTATGGTCCAATCACAATTTTCGTGTTTGCTTTGACGCCTTTGCCTGATGATCTGCTTTTTATTCCACTAGGCGTTATGCGTTACAGTATTGTTAAAACCTTGATTCCAGCGTTTATTGGTAAAGTTTGCATGAACTTGATTGTGGCGTACGCGGGGCGATTTTCAATCGGTGTAATCAAGGATATATTTGGAGTGGAAAGCGGTTGGATATCAATGTTGATTGGGTTTGTTCTCGCGATAGTTTTGTTAATAATCGTGTTTGTTATTATGTTTAAAGTGGACTGGGAGAAGCGTTTAGAAAAATATGTGACAGAGACTGAGGACAGTGGAAAGAAACTTGAGAGTGATAGCTGACCTTCACATTCATAGTCGTTACAGTCGTGCCACAAGCCAAAAGATGTCGGTTGAAGAAATCGCCCGTTTCGCGAAGATAAAAGGTTTAACATTAATTGGCACAGGCGATTTTACACATCCAAAATGGCTCAAGGAGTTGCAGGAAACCTTAGTTCAAGAATCTGATATCGGATTGTATAAAATTACCAAAAATCTTGAGTTACCGATTTACTTCATGATAACAACAGAAGTTAGCACCGTATTCATCTTCGAGAATGAATTGAAAAAAGTCCACCATGTTATTTTAACGCCTAACATAGACACTGCCGCACAAATCAACGATAGACTATCAAAATACGGCGACTTGACAGTAGACGGTAGACCAACATTAAACATGGATGCACCGCATTTGGTAGAAGAAATAATGGAAGTTTCAAGCGAAAATATGGTTTTTCCAGCCCACGCTTGGACCCCATGGTTCAGCATCTTCGGTGCCTTCAGCGGCTTCAACAGCGTCGAAGAATGCTACCAAGACATGACAAAACACATCTATGCATTAGAAACTGGGCTTTCATCCGACCCTCCAATGAATTGGCGTTTAAGCAAACTTGACAAATTCGCGTTAGTTTCTAACAGTGATAGTCATAGCTTTTGGCCTTGGCGCATCGGGCGAGAGGCTAATGTCTTCGAACTAGAAAAGCTAAGTTATCATGGGATTTTAGATGCGCTTCGTTTTAAAGATAAAGAACGGTTCAAGTTTACTATAGAGACGGATCCAGCATATGGGAAGTACCATTGGACAGGTCATCGAAATTGCAATGTCGCGCTTTCTCCGCAAGAGGCAATCAAACTTGGTAATATTTGTCCTGTTTGTCGTAGAAAACTTACAAAAGGCGTGGAGCAGCGTGTTGAAGAGTTGGCTGATCGGCAATCAGACTTTAAACCTGATGGCGCGGTAGGTTTTATGCGGTTGCTTCCGCTTTCTGAAATTATTATGACTGTGTTGGGCGTTGATTCTCCTTCCTCTCAGCAAGTGTGGAGCATCTACACTTCTCTTGTTGAAAAGTTTGGTGACGAATACACTGTGCTGATTGATTCTTCAAAAGAGGCGTTATGTGATGTTGTTGATGAGAAGATTGCTGAGGCTATAATTAGAGTTAGAGAAGGGCACATTAAGATAGTGCCTGGATACGACGGTGTATATGGGCGACTGGTTCTTTTTGAGGAGGGTTCTACGGCAAAACCTGTTCTGCAAAGGGTTCAACAATTGAATCTTACGGACTTCATGTGATCGTTTCATTTACGTATTTTAACTGTATATGTGTTTAGCAAGTACACGGGAAGACTTATTAAGTCGTAATACATACGATTCTGTATGAGGGTACAACATTGCAACACATAATCCAGTCCACAAACAAAAAAGAAGATAAAATTTCGAAGATTATCGACAGAGTATTAAGACAGGTTTTCGGTGAGGAAGCTACGCTTCTAATTTACAAGCATCTAGAGAACAATTACTCTCTTAAAAGAGATAATATAGCTGAAAAAATCGAACTTTTTGCAAGAGGCCTCGAGGATTTCCTTAGGTCTGGCGCCTATGTTATCGAACGCAAAATTCTCGATGACATCTACTCCAGCTATGGCTTGCTTCGCAGACTAGACTTAGAAAGAATCCAAGAAGAATATGATTTTGCCAGCCAAGTAAAATTGCTTATGCGAAAAGCATAGGCAACTTTCCAGTTTCCTAATTTTGCTGCATCGCCTTAATTTATAACATACGCTTTTTAATAGCCAAAAATAGGAACCATAACCATTTATATAATTGTGTTTCTGAATACCCCTTCTAACACTAACATTGGAAGGGCAACATCTTTGAAAGACATTCTAGTTAAAGTTGTTGACTTAGCAGCTCAAAAGTTTGGGGCTGAATACGCTGAGGCTCGGGCGCAGAAGCTTTTCAAAACCATGCTTACGCTTAAGGAAGGGCGTGTTGAAGCGGCAAAACAAGGAATTGAAAGCGGTGTTGCATTGCGAGTACTGGTTAACGGTGCTTGGGGTTTTGCGTCGGTAGGTTCCCTAAACATTGAAGCCTTAACGGAGGCTGTTTCAGATGCTTGTAGAATGGCGAAGGCTACATGTTCAAGACTTAAGAATCCAATAAAACTTGCCGAAGTCAAAGCCATTGAAGACAAGGTTGTTGCGAAACCACAGAAGGACCCATCAGAAATCCCGATAGAAGACAAGATAAACACTACGTTAGCAATTAACAATGCCATTTTAGGCTATGATAAACGTGTAAAAAGCTGCACGATAGATTATCTTGACTTGACCGGAACCAACTATTTCGTGAACAGTGAAGGCGCTTACATTGAACAAAACAAACTGTACGTGTGGTCAAGAATAACCGCCACAGCAACAGAAGCAGAAATTTTCACTGTCAGCCGAGAAGAAATAGGCTCCACATCTGGCTACGAAATATTTGATGTGGAAACTCCAGAAAAAATCGGCGGAGAAGTTGCAAAACGAGCAGTCGAACAGTTAAAAGCTAAATCTCCCAAAGGCGGCTCATTTCCCGTTGTTTTAGGACCAAATGTTGTTGGCGTTTTTGTTCACGAAGCTTTTGGGCATCTTGCAGAGGCTGATTTAACCTTGTCCGGCTCAGTGTTGTCAGACAAATTTGGGAAGAAGATAGCTTCTAACGTGGTCACTTTTTATGATGACGGCACAGTTGAAGGTGCTTTTGGCTCTTTTAAGTATGATGATGAAGGTGTTCCAGCGCAGAAGACGCTTCTTGTGAAAGACGGTGTTGTGGTTGGGTTGATGCATAACCGTGAAACTGCACAGAAATTGAATATGAAACCAACCGGCAACGCTAGAGCTGAAGATTTTAGAGTTGAGCCTATAATACGGATGCGCAACACGTTCATGGAGCCCAAGGACTACTCTTTCGAAGAATTAATTGAAGGCATAAAGTTTGGCTATTATCTTAAAAGTTTTAGGGGTGGACAGGCAAATTTGGATGGCACTTTTCAGGTTGGAATTCAAGAAGCATACGAAATAATAAAAGGAGAAGTAGGCGAGCCGGTGCGTAATGCTTCTATAAGTGGTAATACGCTTGAAACTTTGCGTAAGGTGGATGTTGTAGGAAAAGATTTTGAGTTGTCGCCCGGAAGATGCGGGAAAGGACAAACCGCCTTCGTATGTGATGGTGGGCCTCATATTAGAGTAAAGGAGGTTTTGGTGGGTGGCAGTGCTTAAGCAACAAGAAATGCTGAGTCTAGCCGAAGATGCAGTTAGTTTCGCTTTAAAGAAGGGAGCTGATGAAGCTGAGGCGTTTGTGTATCAAGGTTTCGCTAATAATGTTGTTATTGAACGTGGACAGATTGCCAAAAGTTCTCGAATAATTGACAGAGGCTTGGGTGTTAGAGCTGTAATAAAAAAGTCTGTAGGCTTTTCTTACACTAACATGCTAGAAAACAGAACAGCAACTGAGGAGACTGTTCTGAAAGCGATAAGTTTTGCAAAAGCAAGCAAACCGGACGAGGATTGGCATGGTCTTCCAGACAAAAAGCCTCTTGCAACTGTAGAAAACACTTATGACCGCAATGTTGCTCAGCTTAATTCCGAAGATTTAGTGAAAATTGCTTCTACAATGCTAGATGCAGCAGAGAAAAAGGATAAGCGGGTCTTTCCAATAGAGGGAGGCGCTGGCGCTTCGTATTTGTCTTCTGCTGTTGCTAACTCCAACGGTGTTGCATGCGTCGACCATGGCACAGTCATTGAATGTAGCTTGGCGACGGTTGCTCAGGAAGGGGGTGAAGTGACGCCTGTATGCTTTGAGTTTAACGCTGAAAGAAGCTACAATATTAACCCAGAAGGGGTTGGCGAAGAAGCCGCGCGATTAACAATTTCAGCCTTGAAAGCGAAGAAAATAGAGACAAAGAGCACCAATGTTATATTTACACAGTTCGCACTGCAGCAACTTCTCTATTTCACTATGATTAACGCTGTTAAGGCAGATTTCGTGCAGAGAAATCAATCCGCATTTAAAGACAAGATAGGCGAAAAAGTCGCCTCAGAAAATTTGACAATCTACGATGATGGCTTGTTTAAGGGTGGGCTTCAAACCTGGAGGTTCGACGGTGAAGGGGTTCCTCAACAAAAGACAGTCATAATAGAGAAAGGCATCTTACGCAACTTTATCTACGACAATTACACTGCCAAGAAAGAAGAAAAAGAAAGCACTGGAAACGCCACAAGAGCTGGATATCTGTCAACGCCAAGCATAGAAGCCACAAACTTTCACATTTTACCCGGGAAAAAGTCGCCGCAAGAACTCATCACCGAAGTAAAAGAAGGTCTCATCGTATACTTTTTGCAAGGTGCTCATAGTAGCAACCCCGCTAGCGGTGAGTTCTCTGTAGTTGCGACACCTGCTTGGAAAATAAAAGACGGTAAAATTGCCCACGCCACGAAGGGGGTTATGATTGCTGGCAACATCTTCCAAGTGTTAAAGAATGTTTCTATGTTGGCTAATAATGAGCGCAAGATTGGGCAGTTAGTTGCGCCATGGGTTCTTGTAGAAAACGTTAAAGTCATCGGAAAATAAATAACAGAGACTTTCATTATTCGCATGAAAGAGGCGAGAAATTGGCGGGCAAAATCAAGCAAACTTTGCTAAAGTATAACACGCCACGAAGAATAGTGCAATTCTTGTCATTCATATTTTTCAGCGCAATCGTTTTCAATTTAGGTTCTCTGCCACTTTTGCTTCCGGTCATGTGGACTTGGAGGCTTCAACCGAACACTGTAGGCGACGCGTATACTGCTATACAGCTTACATTGTACAACGCTGTTTTTCCATGGTTTGCTATCGCTTCTTTCTTGATTGTGGGCATTTTAATCGGAAAATCCTTGTGCGGCTGGGTTTGCCCATTCGGTTTCGTTCAAGACTTAGTTGGCTTCATTAACCGTAAGAAGCGAGAAATTTCGCCGAGAACCCATGAAACTATGACGTACGTGAAATACGGCATTTTACTAATCACCTTGTTCATTAGCGGAACATTCGCAGCTACAAAACTTTCTGGAACTGAGCGAAGCTATGAAAGTGCTTTGGGCATTTTTACGCGAGCACCGTTCACCGCATTGAGTCCTGCGGAAACTTTGTTTGGAACCTTGCCGGCATTTGTTCAGAGTGCTAGTGCTACCTTTACGAGTCAAACGGTAGACGCATGGTCTTTCATTGCAAATTTACCTCTGCTTTTCTGGGTGCAACTAATCATAATGTCGAGCGTTATCATTTTTGCCTTTTATGTTCCACGGAGTTGGTGCAAATATTTCTGTCCTCATGGAGCGATTATGGCGGTTTTAAACAGGTTTAGTTTTCTAGGTTTGCGTAGAGACTTAACTAAATGCGCCAAGGGCGAATGCCGCCTCTGCGTTGAGGCTTGTCCGATGCGTGTGCAGATTTTGGATTTGCCATGGGAGAAATTCAGCGACCCAGAATGCATCTATTGCCTAAAATGTGTTGATGCTTGCGAAAACAAAGCCATCAAACTAAAATACCCATAACAGTTTTTTTAGTATCCCGCTGCGCAGCCTTTTTCTACGTATGATTAATGCAGACTTGAAGCGATATTTTGTTTATTGGGAAAACTTATATTTTAAATGATGAAAAACAAAATAGGGGAGTTAGAGATTGAGAAATGGTGTTTTAGTAGTGCTAGTGTTCCTAAGTCTCACGGTCATAGCCTACAACTACCAATTCTTCAATATTCCAACGTATATGTTCTTGAACGCCTACAACTTAGCACAAAAAGGAGCTACCGAGTTCCGTATAACGTTACCGTCAAAAGGGATTCCACATGAATATAGAAATGTAACATGTGATGATGGTTTTAGAGTTTGGGTTCTTGACTATGTTATTGCATGTGATACCATCCGTACTGGCATGGTGATTAAAGAATATGATACGCCTTATGACTGGTTAAAGAACGCTGTTGAATCTCCAAAGGGCTACGATATGACGATAGATTATTACAATGAAACCTACTTCCTTCAAGTAAGGTACGAAACCAGCTTCTATCGAACAGATTTAGAATATACGATTCTCTGGACAATAAACATAGTCACAGCAATTGCATGGCTTCTGTTCATTATTGACTTAGTACTCATTTGGAAAAAGAAACGACTCCCCTCTGAAAAAAGAGGAGTGAAAAATAATGAAAAAAATTGTAACATCACTATCGATGATAGTGATACTGATGACGGTGTTCACATCATCTAAGTCCGTATATGCAGTTTCACATGGATATGAATACTATGAAGACAACATCTGCGATGTTTATGTTCGCTATTTACCAGCTGTTCCGTACGACCCCAACCGTCCAACAGCTTCCGAAGACTTTGGCGTCACGTTCCATGTTAAACAAGTAGGCTGGTGGCAATAGGGTATACCTATCCATGTTCAACCATATGCTTTTTGGCTCTTTGTTTTCGCAAGGGATGACTGTTGTTCTACCAACTATGTTAATGTAGAGAGATTCTATCCACTTTCAACTTCCCAGTATGGATTGACATTGCAGTGGACTTTCACAGGCGGATACATAGTTACATTATCAACTACCTTATCGGGGACAAACATAGCATCTTATACAGAAAATCGCACTAAGCAGACGCTAGAAGACGGTTGGGTTCTTCTCGGCAATCTGAAAACAATTTACAACTGGGGACTCGATATTATAGGTAACGAGGTATCGACAGAAGGTGGTGTAAATATCGCTGTAACGAACGACTTTGCTGCGCCTCACGAAGGTCATCACATAGTATTCGAACTTTACTTTCTGATGTTGTGGACTGACGGAACAGAACGCCACGTTATGTTCATTATTGGAGATGACATCCCAGCAGAGACTGATTGTTGGCTAACAGTTGAACAAGCACAATCAACATTTAAAATAATAAATCCGAGCAGTGGTGGGGGCGGTGGTTGTCCGACATTGTTTGTCTGGAACGGCACAGGATACATTGAAGAGGGCATATTGGGCATTCACGCAGAGTCCGACATAACGGTTCAGCATAGGATTCAGAACACTTTAGCTTTGGAAAATGGTGTTTATAAACTTCAATTGAAAGAGTTGGACGAGTTCACAAGCCACATAGACCAGGTGAAACTCTACGCCGTCAATAACAACGGAGAAATGTATTCGTGTCCATTAACATACGCCTATCACAGCGAACTTGGCTATGTAACATGGAAACTATTGTTAGACGACGAAAAACGCGTGGACTTGGCACCAGCACAAATCATAGACCTAAAGTTCCTACCATCAATACCTTACAGCCAAACAGCCTACTTCGTATTCGAAATAAACAGATACAATGTGAAAGTGCCCTAACAGATTAAGCCTAAACTTCCCCTCTCTTTCTATCTTCAAAAATACTCTGAACAAGTTTATGCCCAAGAGCTCTTTGAATAATCTTTTAGTACAGCTTCATAGATGGCTTTTGTCTGCTGGGCTATCTTGTTCCAATCATATTTTTCTTGAACTTTCTTGTACGCGTTTGTTCTTATCAAATTTGCATAATTTTCATCAAGTAACACTTTCGTTATTCCCCACGCCAGCGACTCTGGATTATTCACGTACACCTTAACGCCTGTAACGCCATGCTCAACTATTTCTGACAAACCTCCAGTATCCGAAACTACAACGGGACTTTTCGCCGCCATCGCCTCAAGAGCAACTATCCCGAAGGGTTCGAAAAGCGAGGGTACAACTGAAACGTCTGCGCATTTCTGCAGTTTCCTTAAAGTTTCGTCATCCACGAAACCTGTGAAGAGCACTTTATGTGATAATCCTAAACCTTTAATGATGCTTGAAAGTTGTTCTTTCATGTAGCCGTTACCTACTATCACAAATTTTGCGTTAACTTTCTCTAGAACCTTTGTAATTGCATTGACAAGAACTTGAACTCCCTTTTCGTAAACAAGTCTTCCAACAAACAGCACAATTTTCTCTTCTGGCAAAGCAAACTTGCTTCTGAAACTGCTTAAATCCGAATTTTCCACTTTTGCATAAGCTTCTGCGTCAACTCCGTTTGGAATCATAACCAGCTTGTCTGTTGGCAGCCCAAAAGCCCATTGAACATGCGAAACCATGTAGTTGCTGCAGCATATTACCTTCCACGCCTCATAAGTAAGCCATGCCTCTGTCTCGTGAATCATCCGTTCATAGTCAAAATGAATTCCATTTCTTCTTCCAATCTCAGTCGAATGCATAGTAACCAAAAGTGGCTTTCTGAAAACATGTTTCAAACCAATTCCTGCGTTTGCAACAAGCCAGTCGTGAGCGTGAAAAACGTCAACTTTTCCTCCTAAACTGTTGACGAGTGCAGCGGCTTCCTTCTGCATGTTTACATTCATTAAGTAAACCCATGTTGCAAAGTCCGGTGAAGGGTTTTTGTAAGAATCAATCCGGAAGATTTCTACACCATCAACAACTTCATGCTGAGGCGCACCCGGAAAATCACAGGTAACCACGTAAACCTTTGTGCCATTCTTTGCTAGACTGCGAGACAAGTTATAGACATGCGGTGATATTCCTCCAATAATCCTTGGCGGAAACTCCCAAGTAAGCATCATAACAGTCAATTCATCAGTCATTTGGAGAGCGCGCCTCCAGAAACACTTTTATAATTTTCTAAAATGTTTCTCATCCAATGCGTGGATTTTGACGGAATGATGTTTACTTTTTCTAATGGAACCTTGTATAATCTATAAACCTCATCTCGCATCCACTCGGACTTGACAACAAGTTTTGCCGCCTCATACATGCCCAACCATTCAATGCTCTTAATGGCCATGTTAAAGGGCGAATTGGCGCCATGAGAACGATGTTCTTCAAGGCTTTCCACAGAATAAACAAATGGCACACCAAGCGCTTTTTTCAGAGTAACAGCAGCTGGTATGAAATGCCAATCATGAACGTCAATGAGGTCAAGCCGCTTATCCACATTATAATAAATGTTCGCTGCTGCCCTCTCAACTTCTTGGTTTAAAGTGAGAACCCACGTGAGAACACCAATATGGGTGCGAACAGGGTTCGTTACTCTGTAAACTTTTACGCCTTCCGTTTCCTCATATTGCCCCGTCAAATAATCATGGTAAGTAACCACAAAGGTTTTCACATCGTTTTTGACAAGTTGCATAGCAAGTTCTCGAACATGGTCTGCAAGTTGCCCGACGATTCTCGGCGGATACTCCCACGAAAAAATAGTGACTTGCATTCGCTTTCACTACGTGAAAAGTGCACAGACTTTTATTATTCCCCGTCCCGTCAGATAATATCTTTTTTTTCCTTCATTATCCGTGAAGCTTTCTGCGAAACCTTCAAGCTTATAGTTGTCTAGGGTTCTCTCCACTTCGTTTATATCGATCTGCAAGACCAGCGCTAGCTCTTCGCTTCTCCTTGCCAAGTCTGGAGCCGTTGCGCACAGGTTATGTAATGTCTGCAGTATTTTCTCGGGAAGTGGTAATTCCTCTCTCAAATTTTTCACCTTAGTTAGCCTTAAGCCTATTTTTTAGTGCTGTTTCTTTTATAAAAGCATACAATTTTATCTCAGAAATATTTAGTTGCTATTTGTGCTTGTTTGCTTAGGTCTTTGAATCTTTCATTGGCAACTTTAACAAGCGCTTTTCGAAGCGCTTCTCCCTTCAGTTTTGAAAGTCTAACTCTCTTTAACTGCCCTGCTAATGTCTTGTCATGCAGCGATTTCTCCGCCCACTTTTCGAAATCTCCACGAGCATTGTGAAATTCTATAGATTTTATGCTAATTTCTTGGAGGGCTTTTCCGAATCCCTTTAGGCTCCACGCCATTACTCCGGTGAACTTGTCTTCTCCTACTCCCGCGTAAAACAAAAATGGCTCATCTGCAACTACTGCTGCAAGTCTTACTCTGTTTTCAAAATCTAATATTGCTGCTTGTTCAGTAACAAAAGCGTCTATTGGAGACTCGAAAGGACTAAAATAAGAGTGAACCTCACCTGGTGCGCCGCCTGCAGTGAACATATAATACAAGTGGTCGCTTGTTTGGAAATATCTCCATATTTTCAAGAGCCACTCATCTCCGGTTTCCTTTACAAGTGGTTCTAACTTCCTTGCAGTTGAGTAGTAAGCCCACTGCATCGTGTTTCCAAGCCAACAGCTTGCGTCTCTCTCCAGATCTGCCCAAGAAACGGTTCCGCCGAGTTCTGGGACATCGATTTCTCCAGAAGGGTCATACTTTTCCACAACTTCTGAGGGTGTAGCCATGTGCAGATGCCACCATTTCAAAATCTCCCGTGGTAAATGCTTTAGAAATTCGTGTATGCCCGTTTCCGGCCAGTGGTGTTCGCCAAAAGTCTCGTAGTCTGGGAAGATGTTAATGCATTGTCCGGGTGTTACTGCCAGCCAGCTTGCATATTTGTCTGCGGTTAAAGGCCACTCGTTCCACCATCTTGCTGAGAATCTGAATCCTATGTCATCTGTTAGCTTGTAGTTTCGCAATAATACTTTGATTTTCTGGTCGCCTTTTGGCGTGTAAATATAATTTGGCGATTTTTCATGGAGTATTCTTTCTACGCCTTCCGTGAAAATCCCCTTGAAACCCAATTTTTCAACACTATTTGCTATTGCATTGTTGTATAGTAGCTCCGTGTTTTCGAAAACTTTAGGCGTGTAACCCAGTAAATCTCTCATAATTTGTTGGTGCATCTTTACCTGTTCGATGAATTCATTCCTTTCTGGGTAGAGGCTTGCTAGCGAATGGTAATATGTTTGGCTTAGAAATTCCACGCAACCAGTTTCCGAAAGTTGTTTGAAAGATTCTAATAGGTCTTTGTTGAACAATTCGCACTGCTCTAAGAAAACGCCGGAAATACTGAATGAAACTTTGACTTGTTTTCTCTCTCTTTTGTATTTGTCGATAAGGTCTAACAGTATCTGGTTAGAGGGAAAATAGCATTTTCTGCACGCTCTTAGGAAAACTTCTTTATTCACTGAATGATCAAAATAATAGTCGAAAAGTTCTTCCTTTTTTATGCGTTTGAAGAGTTTGTTTTCCCAAAAGAAGTTTTTCTTAATCCTGTGTGGCTGATGAACTTCGAAAACGAACACTATGTCAGTCAAAGCGTTAGCCTCTGTGTATTCATTATCAAACTGCATATTATTTCTAATTTGCTATACTAAACATGCGTGAAGGAATGCAACGTGAAAGTTTAGGTTTGATTCGAATTCTAAATTCATAACTTATTTATCCACTATAGAGCCTTCTTTCCTTTACAACAAAGGTGAAACCGCGTGTCAATAGAAAAAATTAGAGTGGATAATCCACAAGAACTGGGACAAATGATAACCAAAGAAATGAGCCAAATCGAAAAAGATCTGACCATGATTTGCAGCAATGTCCCAATAAATGACAGAACTACATTGGACGTTTTGTGCCACGACAGCAATGGGCAACTCGTTATTATCCAACTCAGCGTCAACGAAGATGACATAATGCTACTGCAAGGAATACAAAGTCTCGACTATGTTGACAAGTTCAAGTCATTTTTGAAAGCAACATATAACAAACACAAAATCGATGATAAAGAAAGACCACGATTGATCTTGATTGCGCCAAGCTTCTCAGACGCGCTAAAACGCGCAGTTGAAAGCATGAAGGGGATGCGCATCGACCTCTACGAGTGGGAATACCTAAAGCTCGGAGACCATAAAGGCCTCCGTCTTCAACCCATTTTTACATGGGCTCCCACGGAAAAGCCAAAGGAAAAAGAGGAAAAACCTCCGGAGAAAAAGCGCGAGCCAAAGCCAATTAAGAAGAAAGAGCCAGAGCCAGAATCTAAACCCGAAAAGAAAGAAGAGCCAAGACCTGAACCGCCGAAAGAAGAGTTTCCAGCGTCTCCGCCACCACCAGTGCCTCCGAAAGAGGAAGAGCCAAAGAGGAAGCTAAAGCTATTCTAAAAAGGACTGTTTTGAATAGTTTCGTCCCCTCTTTAGATTTTCTCTCTAAAACATTTCTTGTGAAAAATGTTATCTGAGGCGCTTTCACATGAGAATTGGGTTTTTCGTTTGGGAATATCCGCCAGCGCTTGTGGGTGGCTTAGGCACTTACGCCGAATACATAACTCGAGAATTTGTTTCTATGGGCAATGATGTAACAGTTTTCACACTTAACCCTGGAAACTTGAAGACTCGTGAAATCATAAAAGGCGTTGAGGTTCACAGACCCCTGATTGCAGATGCAAGCAACGTTTTTCCCATGTTCGTTATTGATGACTTGAAAAAGTGGGGAACAAACATCCGCATGTTCAACGACATATTCATATATAACATTCTGAGCGCTTCCAAATTCATAAACAGCATGTTGAAAAAAGAAGGGTGCAACTATGATGTTGTCTGTGTGCACGACTGGCTAAGCAGCATAGCAGGTATTATAATAAAAAATGAAACTAAAGTTCCAGTAACATTTCACGTTCACAGCACGGAATGGGGAAGAGCAGGCGGAACAGGCTCTGAAGTTGTTTCCTATCTTGAATGGGCAACCGCGCAGAGAGCAGACAAAATAATCACGGTAAGCCATGCAATGCAAGAAGACTTGGTTAGACATGGATGGCCAAACTCAAAAATAAGCGTGGTCTGGAACGGTGTAGACCCGGAGCGTTATACTCCGAGAAATTGCAAGCCTGAAGAAATAGAAGCTATTCGCAGTAGATATGGCATCAAACCTGACGAAAAAATGCTTCTTTTCCTTGGAAGGCTCACGTGGGTGAAAGGCGTTGGAAACTTGGTTCAAGCGATGCCAACGGTTTTGGAGGAATATCCAAAAACTAAGCTTGTAATTTTAGGCAAAGGTGAACAGCAAAACGACATAATTGAAACCGCAAAGCGGCTTGGAATAAGCGATAAGGTTGTTTGTAAATTTGAGTTTGTGCCAGAAAAAGAACGCATACTGCATTACGCTGCTTCTGACGTATGCATTTTTCCATCCACCTATGAACCTTTCGGCATAGTCAGCCTAGAAGCCATGTCGATGGCCAAACCAATAATCGTAGGCGCACAAGGTGTGGTCGGCTTCAGAGAACAAGTTGTCTCTGCCGGACCAGACCAAAATGGCGTTCATGTGAATGGTGGAAACGCGGCAGACATTGCTTGGGGTATAAAGCAGGTTTTATGCGATGCTGAAAGAGCAAAACAGTGGGGAGAAAACGGTAGAAAACGCGTGCTGCAATATTTTACGTGGAGAAAAGCTGCGGAGCAGACGCTTCACTTATACGAGATGCTTCAGCATTCTCAAGAGCATGGAGAATATCATCTAGTAAATTTGATGGAGAAAATTACGTGAACATAAAAAATGGAGACGGTTAAGTTTTTCGGGATGCTGCCTTCTCTAACGCGACGACACCCGGCAGTTTTTTACCCATTAAGAATTCTATCAAGGCTCCGCCTGCAGTGCTGACATAGGAAATTTTGCTTGACAGTTTGAGTTCTTGTAGTGCGGATATTGTGTGTCCGCCTCCAGCCAGAGAAAACGCTTTCGAATTTGCGATTTCCTCGAAGATTTTCTTTGTTCCGTAAACGAACTCTTTGTTTTCGTATACTCCCATTGGTCCGCTGATGACTATTGATTTTGCTTTTCTTATAATCTTAGCGTATTCATCTACCGTTTTTGGTCCAATGTCAAATATTGATTGGTCAGTGGGTAATTCATCTACGGAAATTTCTTTTCTTTTGCCATTTACTTCTACAGCTAGGTCTTTGGGAGTTTTTATTTTGTCCGGATACTTTTGAATGAGTTCTTTTATGCCCGGCACTAAACTCATGAGTTCTTTCTTTTCTAAGAATTCCATGTTTGTCTTGCCAAGGTTGGCGCCTTTTGCAACAAGAAACACGTGACCGACAACTCCACCAGTAAGCACGTAATCAGCGATTTTATTGTTCAACACATACTTTGAAATTTCTAAGGAGTCATCCGCCTTTGCGCCTCCGAGAATGAACACACATGGCTTTTCTGGATTCTCTAGGACTTTGCTTAAGGATTTCAGTTCCCTTTCCATTATGCGTCCGGCCACACTTGGCAAAACTGCCGTGAAGCCTATAATTGAAACATGAGCTCTATGAGCTGCTGCGAACGCATCATTCACAAACAACTGTGCCAGAGGAGCTAGGTTTTTGACAAGCTCTGTTTTGGCATGGTCTTCTGGTGTGCCTTCTTTTGTTTCAGCAGCAAAGTTTCTAACGTTGTCTAAAACGAGAATTTCGCTGCCTTTGAGATTTTTTATTGCATTTTTTGCTTTTTCGCCGAAAACGTCATCAACATACTTAACTGGTTTTCCCAGAATCTTGCCTAGAATTTCCGCGTGTTGCTTTAGTGGTATAAAGTCTGGGTCGCCTTTCCGTCCTTGGTGTGCCAAAACCACGACTTTTGCGCCTTTCTCTGCGAGTTCCTTTATGGTTGTTTCGCCATGAGCTCTGATTCTTACGTCTTCTAAGACTTTTTGGCTTTTGGGGTCTACTGGCGAGTTGAAGTCTACTCTGACAAGAACGACTTTATCTTTCACTTTTACGTCATCTATGGTTAGATACTTTACCATTCACTTCACCCTTTCTTAAACAGAAAAATAGGAAGGAGGTTTGTTTAAAAATCTAAGCCTTTAAAGTGCTAGAAACCTGCCTTCTTGCCTACCAGTTCGATTAACTCGACCATGCGGCAAGAGAAGCCCCATTCGTTATCGTACCATGCGAGCACTTTAGCGAGGTTTCCTCCGACAACCATTGTTGAGGGTGCGTCGAAGACAGCGGAGTATGTGCTGTGGTTTACGTCTGTTGAAACTATTGGGTCTTCAGTGTATTCAAGTATACCCTTTAATGGTCCTTCAGCGGCTTTCTTAAATGCAGCGTTAATTTCCTCTTTTGTAGCGTTCTTTTCTAATACTGCTGTCAAGTCTACTATTGAAACGTTCGGAACAGGGACTCTCAAGGCTATTCCGTCTATTCTTCCTTTGAGTTCAGGCAGAACCACACCAGCAGCTCTTGCAGCACCTGTGGTCGTTGGTATAATGTTTATTGCGCCTGCTCTTGCTCTGCGCAGGTCTTTGTGCACAAGGTCTTGTATTCTTTGGTCGTTTGTGTAGGCGTGTGCGGTGGTCATGAGTCCTGCTTTTACTCCAAAGTTTTCCTGTAAAACTTTTGTCACGGGTGCTACACAGTTGGTGGTACATGAAGCGTTGGAAAGTATGTTGTGGTTGTCGTGGTCATATTTGTCGTGGTTCACGCCTAAGACTATTGTTATGTCGGGGTTTGTGGCTGGAGCTGAAATAAGTACTTTTTTTGCTCCGGCTTGAAGGTGTTTTGCAGCGCCTTCCCTGTCCGTGAACAAGCCCGTGGATTCGACGGCTAAATATACACCTAAGTCTTTCCAAGGCAACATTGCTGGGTCTTTCTGCGACAGGACCTTTAGCTCTTTTCCGTTGACTATTATGCTGTTGTCTTTGGTTTTTATATCCGCGTTGAATCTTCCATGCACGGAATCGTATTTTAGAAGGTGGGCAAGCGTTTTTGCATCGGCTAGGTCGTTTATGGCGACAAAGTCTATTTTGGCGTTTCTTTCTATTGCTGCTCTGTAAAGTAATCTTCCGATTCTTCCGAATCCGTTTATTGCGACTTTTATTGCCATTTAAATCACCTTTAATTTACTCGTGGTTTACTCTCATTCAACTAATTAATTTTTTGCGTTACTTCAGCTTCATTAGCACCATTTCAGCAGCCAAAACCAGCGGTTCCCAAGTTTCACATACTGGTGGTGCATAAGCGGTGTCTGCTTTAGCTAATTCGCGCACTGTCATCTGTTTCTGTATCGCGAAGGATATCGCATTTATGCGTTGGGTTACTTCTTCTCCACCGATTATTTGGGCTCCGATTATCCGCTGTGATTCTTTCTCAACGACAAGCTTCACTTTGATTGGTCTTGCACCAGGGTAATAGTCTGCTTTCGTTTTTGAAGTGATTGTTCCAGTCACAACGTCGATTCTTGCCCTTTGCGCTGCTGCTTCAGTCAATCCAGTAACGCCTGCCTCTGTGTCATAAAGTCTCGTCACAGCTGAGCCTAAAACGCCGGTGAAAAGTGCATAACCACCAGCAGCGTTGATACCCGCAACTTTTCCATGTCTTACGGCGACTGTTCCAAGTTGTTGAACGGCTGGTTTTTGTGTGATTATGTGAGTGCTTTCTGCGCAGTCGCCTATTGCATAGACGTCTTTGACATTTGTTTCCATTCTCGCGTTGGTTTTTATCGTTTTGGTTTCTCCCAACGCAACGCCAGCGTCGACTGCAAGTTGAGTGTTGGCTCTCACGCCAAACGCGCTTACGAATAAATCTGCGTTAATCTGCTGTCCACCAGCCATTATGCCTGTCACTTTTTCCGTTCCAAGAAATTCCTCAACGCCTTTTCCAGTCAAGATGTCTATTCCTTGTGTTTGGAGCATTTCTTGAATCATGCTTGCCATGTCTGCATCAAGCATCATTGGAAGAATCTGAGGCAACAATTCGACTACCGTGACTTTTAAGCCTCTTTCTTGGAGAGCTACTGCTACTTCGAGACCGATTAGGCCGGCTCCCATGACTACTGCGGTTTTGGCTCCGTTTCTAATTGCTTCTTCTATTCTTTCTCCGTCTTCTAATGTTCTTAGAGAATGTATGCCTTGTTTTTCTTTGCCTTTTATGGGTGGTGTGAAAGAGTTTGCGCCTGTTGCTAGGATTAGGCTATCGTAGGGTAACGTTTCAGTTTTGCCAGTCTTGTCTACTGTTTCAACGGTTTTGTTTCCAGCATTTATTTTTGTGACTTTAGTTTCTGTTTTCAAGTTGAGTTTCATCATCTGGTAGAAGGATGGTGGGAAGACGATTAGGTTTTGGAAGCTTGGTATGTGTCCAGCTAGCACGAAGGGCAGTCCGCAACGTGAGTAGCCTGCATGTTTTTCTTCAGTTACCAGCGTGATTTCTGCGGTGCGGTCGGTTTTTCTCGCTGCTGATGCTGCGTCGACACCTGCGGCGTGTGCACCAATTATCACTATGCGTTTCGGCATTTGTCTTTTCCTTCTATTTTGCTAAGCTTTTGTGCCATTCGACAGCTTTGTTGAAGTCCATGATGTTAGCTAATTCTGCTTGGAGGTTTGAGGGTTTAATCACTAGTAGCCAACCTTTTCCGTAGGGGTCTTCGTTTAACAGTTCCGGCTTCGATTGGACTTCAGCGTTTACTTCAAGGATTTCTCCGCTTATCGGCGCGACTAAATCGGAAACCGCTTTCACAGACTCCACAGTGCCGTAGGGTTCATTCTGCTTGGTTGTTGACCCTGGACTTGGCAGTTCAGCATAGACTATTTCTCTAAGTTGTTTTTGGGCGTAGTCTGTTATGCCCACGCGAACCCTGTCTCCTTCAACTTTAAGCCATTCAAAATCTTTTGTGTAATACAGTCCTTCTGGCACTTCGTATCCGTCTACTTTCACCATGTTTTTCACCTTTTGTAGTTGTTATTCTTTCACATTTTAGGCTTTAAAATTAACTGTCACTAGGTGCATTTTGTTATTGAAGTATTGTCTGTTTAAGAAAATTCTGTTAAACTTAAGCGAAACGTGTGATTAAAATCGTTCGGAAGGGTTAGCGTTCTCTTTTTCCTTGTATGTATTCTTCCACCCATTCTTTGGCTACGGGGTCTGGCACTTGTATCGGCGGATGCTTAAAAGCGTATGAGGATATACTTATGAGTGGACCGGCGATTTTGCGGTCTAATGCGAGTTTTGCTGCTCTTATAACGTCTATCACTACTCCCGCACTGTTTGGTGAATCCTCAACCTCAAGTTTGACCGTTATTGTTAAGGGTCTGTCGCCGAATTTTCTACCCTTAAGCCAAATGTAGCATATTTTCTTGTTTCCGAGAAAGGGCACATAGTCGGAAGGACCTATTCTTGTTGGCAACTCGTAGGGGACGAGGCTTGTGACGGCTTCGGTTTTGCTTATGCGTTTAGTGTGTAACCGTTCTTCAACTGTCATGTTTTGAAAATCTGTATCGCCGCCGAGGTTAAGCTGGTAAGTCTCGTCAACAATCACTCCTCTATCCACGCAGAGCCTAACCAAGTTACGATGAAGAATGGTTGCGCCTAATTGGCTTTTTACGTCGTCTCCAGCAACTGGCAATCCTTTCTCTTCAAATTTTTTGCTCCAAACCGGGTCTGAAGTTATAAACTCTGGTATACAATTTACAAAGGCGCATCCTGCCTCTAAAGCCGCTTGAGCGTAAAAACGTGTGGCGTTTCGGCTTCCAACGGGCAAGTAATTAACAAGAATCTCTGCTTTGGAGTCTCTTAGGACTTCGACTATATCGGCTGTTTTAGTCTCCTTTTCATTGTAAATGTTAAACGGTTCTTTCATGTGCTCGGCTACGCCGTCTAGAATTGGGGCGGGTGAAACCTTAACGCCCAAATGTGGCACATTTGCAAATTTGACAACACAGTTCGGTTCGGTAAATATGGCTTCAGCTAAGTCCTTTCCAATTTTGTTTTTGTTTACTTCGAAAGCGGCAACAAACTTCACATCTCTAACGTGGTATCCACCGAAGTTCACATGCATTAGTCCCGGTACTGCTTCGTCTTCCTTTGCGTTTTTGTAATATTGGGTTCCTTGGATGAGTGCGGATGCACTGTTGCCGACGCCTACGAGTGCTACTCGAATTTCTGGCAAACATATTCCTCTTTGTTATCGTTTGGTCAAGCTTTAGGAACTGCCTACTCTATAACTTTTTCTGGAAACATGGCAAGATTAAAAGGGAACATCCCGACATTAATGGATAGTTGAGGATTTGGTGAGTGGTGATGAGTGAAGGCAACGTAGAAGTGAGATTTGAGCCTTTTAAAGAAATAGTCATAATGGAGCGCAATTACTTCTCAAATCCAGACGACATAGCAAGATTTATTTCCGTCATCGCCGGAGGCAAACCCGCCGGGCTTTATTGGGCTGATGGTGTCGTGTTTCTTTATTTTCCGCTTCCCGCTTCAACAGAAATAGCCGCAAAAGCGTTGATTGAAGACAAGCGGGTCTACTGGACTTTTGTTGGGTATTCGCTGATGCCAAAGTATCAATCCACGATTGAAACGAAAGAAAAGATAATAGTTCCCGTCATCGACATGTCCTCTAACCCCATGTTTCGAAAAGTCGCAAGTTGGCTGAAAGAACAAAAATGAATTATGCAATAAAAAAACTGAAAACAGTGAATGTTAAAGGTAAGATTTTCTCTGGAAGCGGCGAAGGCTCAAAATTCATCGGTTTGCCATGGGTGAAAAATCAAATAGAAGAGAAACTTGGCTTCACACCATACATTGGCACATTAAATATAAAACTAATAGGTAACCATGCTGGCTTCAAGAAATTACTAAAGAAGGCGTCAATAGAGATTTTGCCGGAAAAGGGTTTCTGTCGTGGAAGATGCTTCCCCGCCTTTTTTATGGGTAAGACGAAATGTGCAATTGTTATTCCCGAAATTGCGAATTATCCAGAAGATGTTATAGAAATTATCGCGCCAGTAAATTTGAGAGAAAAATTCCAGTTTAAAGACGGCGATGTAGTCGAAGTCAAGGTAATGCTTTGAAAGCTACGTTTTCTGTTTGTTTTTCAGAAAGCTTTTCACGTAGTCTTGTAAGCATCCATTTTTCTTTAAATAAAGTCCATATTTTACAAGGGCATTCATAGCTCTTGCCGCATCTTCTGGCGAAGAATATGCTGGAATGCCCAGTTTGTCAAATCTGAAGCGCGTGTGTAAAGCCATTTCTGTCTCTCCAATGTCGCATGCAACTATGGGTTTGTTGTATTTGCTTGCAACCTTTGCCACTTTATCAATGTAGTCTTCCTGTAATGCTGGTGTATGATGCAAGCCAAGAAGTATTATGCCATGAATTTCTGGGTCTTGAAAGAGAATTTCTGTTGCGTATTCAAACATTTCCGAAGTTGCAGAACCCGTCACGTCTACCGGGTTTGAGTTGGTTGCAAACTTTGGAAGTTTCCCTTCCTTCTTAAGTCGCTCAAATTTTTGAATTGTGCTTTCGGAAAAACGTTTAACTGTTAATCCTTTCAATTCACATTCATCAACAGCCATTATGCCCGGACCGCCTGCGTCTGTGATTATTCCTACATTGTCTCCATCAGCTGGCGGCTGCATAGCCAAAGCTTTTCCCGCATCAAAAAACTCTTCCATGTCTTTTGCTCTTAAAATTCCAGTTTGCGCAAAAACAGCATCATATATTTTATCTGAACCAGCCATGGCGCCCGTGTGTGACGCGGCAGCTCTCGCGCCAGCTTCTGTTCTTCCAGCCTTAAGCGCAACTATTGGCTTTTTCTTTGTGACGCGTTGGGCTACTTTGATGAATTCTCTTCCGGATTTTATGTCTTCAACATACAATAATATGACTTTGGTTTCGTCATCATACAAAAGATAATGCAGCATTTCAGCCTCGTCCACATCGCATTTGTTGCCGAAACTTACAAACTTGCTGACTCCGATTTGGCGTCCAGTCAAATAGTCAAGCGCTGAAACGCCGAAGGCGCCGCTCTGTGTGGCTATTGCTATGTCTCCTTTTAACGGTCGTGGAGTTGCGACAACCTCATCCCCGGTCGTTAGAATTTTTGTTTCTGGCAGAAACAGCATGTCCACGCCTGTTCTTGTATCATAAACGCCGAGGCAGTTTGGTCCTAGAACGCGTATTCCTACTTTTTTGGCTGTCGCTACAATTTTGTTTTCGAGCGTGTGGTTTCCGATTTCGCTGAATCCTGAACTGATGATAACTGCAACTTTCACTTTCTTTGATGCTGCGTCTTCCATTATTTTTGGAACAATATTCGCGGGAACAACAATCACAACAAGCTCAAGTTTGCCGGGAATTTTGGTCAACGTTGGATAACATGTGAATCCTAAAATGGAATCCTCGTTGGGGTTAACTGGAAAAACTTCTCCTTCGAAAACTCCTCTTCTTTTGTTTTCAACGAAATTTTTGAAAATCACGTGTCCCGCTTTGTTTATTCTTTTTGTTGCTCCGACAACAGCGACAGATTTTGGTTTAAAGAAGGCGTCCAATTGCTTAATTGCTGGCTCCATGCAGTTTTCACCTTTTGCTTCTAACAATGACTATGGGTTTATGCTTTACTGTCTCAAGCATCTCCCAACTTACGTCAGTTAATCCAGCTTTGAATTTTTCCGCCATGTCCCAAACAGTTCTTCCAGCGCCAAAACCTCTAGCGCGATTAGCGTGTTCAGCTATTTCCAAAGCATTCTCTGCGGTCAATGGGCATCCAGCCACAGCTATTGGCGTGGCTCTTCGCTTGAGCTTTAAAAACCGTCCAACAACATACGTGAGGAAACCGCCGAATGAATGAATGCCTTTGATGGGTTTTGGGCGTGGAGTAAAATGAAAATTCATAAACGAATAGGTCTTATCAGTGTCCACGATTATCACTGACACTTTCTTATGCAAATTTGACCAGATTTGCGAGCGTATTATTCGTGCTATCTCTTCGGCATTATTTAATGGCAAGCTAACATACGAATATGGTAGATTGCTTCCGTCAATGCCGCCTTCGGAGCCAAACATTAAAGTCTGCAAAATCCCCGCGTACTGCAGTGTAACCTGTTTATGACGGCTTCCACTGTCCAAGGGATAATTTCGAAGATGCCGGATGAGCCTACAACGAAGGCGACACAACAGACCCAGAAAGTAGCCCCAAACTATACGCATCCAAAACTTAGCAATCAATCTGGCACTTGAGCTTGGCTCGACAAGGCTTTCATCAACAATATTATTTGACGCTGTTGAAATCGCCTTTTCCGAAACAACAACAAAATCTCCATCAGCAATCTTCCCCTTAACATGTCGGATTATTTCTTCTAGGTAATCTTCTCCGGGACGCCAATATTTTGTTGTTACAACTCGTACTTTGTACTTAACCATTTAAATCGCATCAACGCTTCAAAATACCGCGCTAAATTGTTAAAAGCTTCGGAATGCAACCTATCAAAAAAGATTTAGAACTGTTAAAAGGAAATAAATAACGTTTTAAACTATAGTGACCGATTAAACGCGCGCATGTAGAGAGAACTATTCGGGGAGAGTTTCAAAACCAATGAAACACGTTAAAATTCAAGCATTCGACTGCCCTGATGCTTGGTATAAAACGTTAGCCGAAATATGGAAAAACGGCGACACATTCGAGGTTAAGTATGGCTCTGAATGCTCTCTTACTAAGAAGCTTAATGTGAGTATAGAAATTCTTCACCCAGAAAACCGACCTTTAGTGGATGATAAGGCTCCATGCGACATGAAGTACGTTCAATGGTACGCGCTAAAATACTTATGGTCGGGATTGATTGAAGACGAAACTTACACGTACGGCTCTAGGCTCAGAAAACCAGTTGACCAAGTAGAAGAGGCAATTAGAAGATATCTGGAGGAAATGAACGACAGACAAGTAACCCTCGTAATAAGAATGCCAGAAGACATTAAAAAGAAAATTGGAAATGAAAAACATGAACCTCCATGCTTGAGTTTGATAGATACAGAGATACTTAATGGGCAACTGCACTTGACTTGCTATTTCAGGTCATGGGATGCTTATGCCGGTTTGCCAGCGAACATAGCGGGAATTCAACTGTTTGCGGAAGCGCTTGTGTCAGAAATCAACGGAAGAGGAGGCTTAAACATTCAAACTGGCAAACTAATCTTTCACAGTAAAAATTGCCACATATACGAAAGACAGTTCAAGATAGTGGAGGAGTTGATTAATCCAAAGAAAACTCCCAGACGCGTTTTATCGGGTCAAACAGCGTCTGCTCAATCCTAACTCCTTATATTTTGGTGTATATGCGGTCGCTTGTGAATCTTCCGCTTTGCATTTCTCCTTCTATTTCCCGCAAAAGCAGTATTCTCCTGAATGTTGGCGGATGGGTCGCAAACCACGTGTTTATTCTTGCCCATGCTGATTTGGCTTCCTTTTCCATAGCTAGTTCCAATTCTCTCTCGTCAAGCACTCCATCTTTGTCCAAATCGTAGTCTTCCTTTTTCTCCATTACAATTTGGATTTCTTCTTTAGCCATTGCTGGGTCGCCTATGTAGAAGGCTCTGGCTCCGGAGGGCGGCTTTGAAGAAAGTGATAGTCCATAGGTGATTTTTGCTAGTGCGCTTTGTAGGCTTCGAGGCGAACCCGTGAGATAAGCGGAATAGGCGTCTGCGTAATGTTCGCGAAGTCTGCTGAGGCGCATCACGCACAAAAGCGAAACTATGTAAACGATGTATGACACTATTGCGGCTGCGATGAAAGCTGCTTTTATGCTGCCTTCTTCTTTCTTCTTAGAAGATGAACCGCTAAGCCTAGCTACTTCCCATGTTCCTCTAGCGATGAGATAGGCGAGAAGCGGTATTGCCGAAAGAACTGTCATTACAATGTAATCTTTATGCTTTATATGTCCTAACTCGTGTCCAATAACGCCTTTAATTTCTTCTTGGTTAAGTTTTGTTAGAAGTCCTTCATGAACTGCTAGCGTGGCGCCTTTTGCGGTTCTGCCAAACACGAAAGCGTTAGGTGTGTTTTCTGGCACTACAGCCAGTTTTGGCATTGGGATTCCGCTTTTATCTGCAAGCTCCTTCACTGTCGATTCAAGCCACGGATTTTCTCCTCCTTTCAAGTAGCGCAGGCGGGTTGAGCTTGCGACGATGGCTGGTCCGATAAGGTATTCAAGCAAAATGAACAGCACCGTGCCTATGACTGCATAGATTAATGGAAAGTTGAGAATGAGCATTATGGCGGATAAGAACATAGCGAATATCAGTGCCACTAGAAATATGGATGTTCCCATTGCAAGTTTTAACTCGGCTAGTCTGCCCAAGTGTTTCCCAGCAATATCGACATGGCAAATACGGAATTAAGTTTTTCTTATAATGAACGATTAAGTTTTCCATGCATTTGTGTACTTTTGTGCAAAGATGGATTCTGAATCTGACTTGCAAATACGTAGAATTCATACTCTACCTTCACATCTATTAAATACTCTACAGTAGCATTTTTTAATAGCGAGGCAGACGGGGGCGGAACTTATGAGTAAGAAATACGCGTATGTGATTGAGGTGGAAGTCCCAAACGGTTCAAGAGGTTGGCAAAAAGAAGTAAACACTAGAATGCGAAAAGCCATAGAAAAATTAAGGTTAACTGTTGAGGAACTCGGTGGAAAAGTTTGCGTCAGATACTGAACGAGGATATGTTTGTTTTAGCGTTTTAGTTTCTTGACTATCTCTTCGTAAGATTTGTCTGATTTCTTTCTTGCACTAATTTGTATTTCTGTTGTCTCCTTGCAAGTCTCAAAAACCATGCACGTAAGTGTCTTCTCTATACCTTTAATAAACCTCAGTCTATCAATGATGAATTTTCCAATAGCGTCAACATCTTCAGCTTTAAGTTTTATTAGCAAATCCCAGTCTCCAGCGATTATGTGGACCTCTTGAACTTCAGGGAACTTCATTATTTCTTTTGCTATGTCTCTCTGCGAAATCAATGTTTCATCATTTTTTGCTCTATAGGATACCGAAGCCAAGATAAAAGCCGTTGTGGCGTTACCAAGTTTCTTTGAATCCAAAATTGCCTTATACTCTTTTATTACGCCTAACTTTTCCATACGCTTCATTTTTGCGAAAACCGTCGTTATTGGCGAATTAACCTTTCTAGCAATCTGTCTTGCGGTTAATCTGCAATTCCTCTGTAATAAGGCGAGAATCGCTAAATCTTTCTCGTCAAGTTTGGGTTCCATATTGAAATTATTACATTTTTTTCCTATAAAAATCTTGTTTTTTTGGAAAACTTGTAATTTTTCTTATAAAAAATTTATAATCAACAACGTACATCAAATTTTGCAGCAGTAACATCTGGAGACAATTGTATGAAGAGAGCTCAAGCGTTCGGAAGAAGCTTAGCGATAGCTCAAGATAAACTAGTTGAGATACCAAAACCTATAGAGCTGCTCTCCGAAAGCGAAATCCAAAGAAAACAAATAATCAGTAAAATAATGACTTTTACCCTAGAATATCTCACCGACGAGTTTTTAAAAAACGAGTTCGAGTGGTTGCTGCCCGTGATATTTTCTAAATCTACCGACCCTTTATGGCCCGATCCGGGAGCATCCATCGAGAAGCGTGTTGAGGTAGAGATTTATGGGAAAACTGTTAGAGCAACACAAAGTATGATAGTTCACAAAATGGTTGCTTGCTCCCTTGTTCAGCCCAAACTGTTTGTGTTTTCGCCGAACGTGAGAATTGAAAAAATAGAAAGAGCAAACAGTGGATTGCATGTCTACGAATTTACACAGTTAGATTTTGAAATCAGAAACGCGAGTTCAAGAGAAGTAAGAAGCCTCGTTGAAAAGATGATTTCGGGGCTAATTAAAAGCGTAAAAAACAATTTGAGTTTTGAGTTGTCTTTTCTTGGTAGAAATCACAGTTTAGCGATTCCCGAAACACCATTCAGGGTCTATGACAGAGAGGAACTTGAAAACAAATACGGAAGAAACTGGGAAACACAGCTCACGTTTGAAATTGCCAACCCCATATGGATCACTAACGTCCCTCGTGAATTCTACGATTTTGAAGACTTTGAGAAAGGCGCATGGGACAACTATGATTTGCTATTGCCTAAGTATGGAGAAGTGTTGTCAGGCGCCAGAAGAGAGTGGGAATACCCTAAATTAGTGAGAAAAATGGAAAGAGACAACATTAAACAAGAAAATTTCGCGCTGTTGCTGAATCTGGCTAAACAAGGAAAACTAAAACCTTCCGCCGGCGCGGGAATAGGAATAGAGAGGCTAGTCAGTTGGATAGTAGGTGCCAGGCACGTGGGAGAAACGCAGATGTTCCCAAAAATCCCGGGACTAGTATACGACCTATAAGACTTGCCAATTAATATCCACCGCTTTCTGAGCATCCTCAACAAGCTTTTTAATTAAAATGCACTCTCGGTTTCGTAAGTCGCTTGCTATGTGCTTTAACTTGAAAGAAGTGCTGAAAATGTGTTATGAACTTCTGCGTTAACAAAAGTCCATGCGTGGTTTTTGGTTTTTCTAATATCTGATGCCAAGATACAACAAAACAGTTAGAGCCACGAATGTGAAAAGGTCAGGCAGCAAAGCAAATGGTCCTAGACCAAGTGGTCGATAACCAAAAGCCCAAATTACTATGGGATTAGATGCGAGAGCGTTTAAAAGGAAAACAGCTGAAAATATTATTAATCCAATTGTGAATTCTGAATGAGTTTTCAGGTATATGCTAATGTATGTGAGCAATAAGAAGATTGAAAGGGTCACGTTTATCGTGGAGACTACTGTTTTTGCCGTGTAGAAAAATTCTATGTCGCCCGGGATCTCGTATGGAGGTAGCCAGCGGGGTTCCCATGGAGAGCATGGAAACCAGAAGGTTGATGTAGCCCAGAGTGCTGCTAGGATAGCCACCACTACTAAGATGGGTATTAATAGTATCAGTAGCCAAATTCTCGGATTTTGGTTCATGTTATGTTTCATTTACTTTACTCCTTTTTCTACTTTTTCCAAATTTTCTTCAAAATCTCTTCAAATAAGGCATAGTTTTCCTCCATGGCTGGAGACAAGAAATATGTGGTGCCATATCCTTCCCCGGCTGACGTGATTATCTTGTTTTTCTCGAGAACTTCAAGATGGTGCCTTATTGTTCTATAATCCATTCCAAGAAGGTTCGCCAGTTGGTTTGCGTTCTGCGGCGTCTCCTTTAAAATCTTAATTATTTTTGCACGAGTTGCACCACCTCTCGTGCCTGCAATTAGCCATCCAAGCAAATACTTCAATGGACGCCCACCAACAGCCATTCACACTACACCGCTTATGTTGAAGAGTTTTTGTTAAAACTATTTGAATTAAGGTAATAAATATGTCCCCAAATTTTTATCGTAAAATCTAACAAGAGTATGAGTGAATTAGGAATAGAATTGGGGTCAATTCTGAAAAATGATTTAATAATTCGCGGTTTTTAAACGAATTGGGGTGTTAGGAAGAAGTTGGCAAAGCTGCTCTTCAAAAGGGGCTCGTAAAAGCCTAGAAAAAAAGCCTAGAAAAAAAGCCTAGAAAAAAAGCCTAGAAAAGGTGAAGCCTTGTTCTTTCCCTGTCTCTCCTTTCTCCCTTCAACTGATCGGGGCTTTCACGATGACCCATGAAGAGCAGACAAGAAAATCAGTAACGGAAATTATATCGGCGATGGATGCGATGCGATACTGTTGCTATTATTGGCAGTGACAATAAAAACCTTCTTAACGCCCAATTTTTTTGAATCAATTTGGCACACGCTTTATGCTACTAACTAGCGCACGCATTTAATTGTGGATAAATTTTGGTATAATTCTGAAAAATGATTTAATAATTCGTTTCCTTTGGAAAACCATCACGATGAAGGGGATGGTAGCAGTGAATAACAAGACCTTTAATTCTCGTCCAGGTGAAACGAGGCCAGAATTAGCTACGTGTCCCCCTCTTCTTTTTTGGATTAACTACAACATGCAAGACGACGAATATTCAATTGTTCCAACAAGAAACTATAACTCATAAGAGGGAAAAGAAGTGGATAACACTCAAAATTTTAAAACAACTCGTTTTTCAACAACTCTCATAGCAGTGATCATTACAGTTAGCCTCATAACTGGCGGATTATTAGGTTATGCAATAAATGACTTTGTTGTTTCTAAGAGAATCAGCGACTTACAGGATCAACTTTCAACTTTTCAAACGCAGCTGTCAAATTTTCAATCAACGCAGACCATCATAAACCAAAATAACACCTATTTTCTAGATGAAAATATCTCACTTTCCAAGATATACGAGCAAATTAAAAATTCTGTCGTGGTAATCCGCGGAGTAACAAGAAAATATGACCCCTTTTACGGCTACTATTACACACAAGTTCAAGGGTCAGGATTTATCTACAACTTCACCGGGCAAATAGTAATAATCACGAACTATCATGTAGTTCAAGACGCAATCAACATCACGATAACTTTCATAAACGGGAATGGCTACGAAGCCACCGTGCTAGGCTCAGACCCTTATGCAGATCTTGCGGTGCTTTCAACAAACGCGCCGCAAAGCGAATGCGTTCCTCTTGAAATTGTGAACTTGTCTGGATTAGAAGTAGGCGATCCAGTAATAGCCGTCGGCAACCCGTATGGGCTGGCTGGCTCAATGACCACTGGTATAGTGAGCGCTTTGGGCAGGACAATAACGGAGGATATGACGGGCAGTTATCCGATAGCGAATGTTATACAAACAAGTGCTCCAATCAACCCTGGAAATTCTGGTGGTCCGCTTCTTAATTATCAAGGTCAAGTTATCGGTATAACCACAGCCATTGTAAGCGATTCGCAAGGGCTGGGCTTCGCGATTCCTTCCAGTACAATACTACGAGAAATCTGGTTTCTAGTGACAACTGGTTCTTACGACCAACATCCTTGGCTTGGTGTTTCTGGAACAGACATGACATATGAAATAGCAACTCTGATAGGTACAAACGTAACCTATGGCTTCTTAATTGCACAAGTTACCAGCGGTGGACCAGCTGCCGAAGCGGGCTTAAAGGGCGGAACACAACGAGTTCTCGTCGCTGGAGAGTACGTAACGATAGGCGGTGACCTAATAATTGCGATTAATGACACAAGAATTACCAATATGGATGGCCTCTCAACTTATCTTGAAGAATACACCTTGCCTAATCAAACAATCAATGTGACAATAGTAAGAGATAATCAAACAATGACTGTGGCAGTTATTTTAGGAACGCGTCCACCACCAACATAAACTCAACACTTTTTTGTTACAATCCAACATTTAAATAGCAACCATATTTCTACAATCTGCCCAAAATTATTAAAAATTTGGTGCTCCGGCCAGGATCAGAACACGTTTTTACTAGTAAAAATATGTTGACATTATGCTTAGCCGAAGGTTAGAAACTCTCCCGGGCTACTGTCAAAACCGCTATGATTCAACCACATTTGATGTTGAAACTGCTATTGTTTGGAGCTTATCGATCGCTTTATCACGTTTGCAACTGTGCGTGTTACTCGCTGTTGTAGTAGTTAATGATGATACTATGATTTATGATAGTGTCTTCTCATACAATTTGCCGAGATGTGCGCTTTTTTTCCTTCTTCTAATATTCTCCAGTTCATTGACGAGGAACTCC